>Ga0316201_10000106_pt1 | contig 34949 bp, 36 predicted proteins | sample CS6wburrow_MG_FD_204516 | JGI IMG/M metagenome (GOLD analysis project Ga0316201, IMG submission 204516) | Coastal sediment microbial communities from Delaware Bay, Delaware, United States - CS-6 worm burrow | ecosystem: Environmental > Aquatic > Marine > Coastal > Sediment | place: USA...
AGACAACCGATGGAGTCCCGTGCGACCTAAAGATCGTTTGCCGAGAATGATCTGATTTTCGGGAAGCCGCAGGCCAATCGATCAGTCGCAAGGGACTCCATCGGTTGCCGTCTGGGAAGACCATTCGGACTGAAAATTTTGGCTGGGCGGACACGCGATCGGGGAATCCCGCGAAAGATTTGAAACCCGCGACCTACGCCGTCCGGTCGAGCCGCGGGACGACAGGCGGCCTATTATTCGATGATGTTTTCGCGGGAGTAGCCGCTGTGCTCGAGGATGCGGCGCAACTTGCGCAACGCGTCCATCTGGATCTGGCGCACGCGTTCGCGGGTAACGCCGAGTTCGAGCCCGACTTCTTCCAGCGTGCCGCGCGGGTGATTACGCAAGCCGAAGCGGCGCACCACGACATCGCGCTGCTTCTCATCGAGCTCGTCGAGCCAGCTGTCGAGATGCTTGATGACAGTTTCGTCCTGCAGGATGCTGGACGGATCGGGATTGCTGTCATCGGGTATGACGTCCAGCAACGGACGTTCGCCCTCGCCACCCATCGGGATGTCGAAAGACGAAACCCTGTCGGCCAGCTTGAACATTTTCTCAACGTCCTTGACCGGTTTTTTCAACAGCCTGGCGACGTCTTCCGGGGTGGCCTCGCGATTCAATTCCTGCGTGAGTTTGCGCGCCGCCCTCAGGTAGGTGTTGAGTTCCTTGATGACATGAATCGGCAGGCGAATTGTACGCGTCTGGTTCATCAGCCCGCGCTCGATGGTCTGCCTGATCCACCAGGTCGCGTAGGTCGAAAAACGAAAGCCGCGTTCGGGATCAAATTTTTCGACCGCGCGAATCAGGCCTAGATTGCCCTCTTCGATCAGATCAAGCAAGGCGAGACCACGATTCATGTAACGCCTTGCGATCTTGACCACCAGGCGCAGATTGCATTCGATCATCTTGTCGCGCGCGGCGGTGTCACCTTTTAGCGCGAGGCGCGAGTAAAAGACTTCTTCTTCCGCGGTTAACAGCGGAGAGACTTCAATTTCCTTGAGATAGAGCCGGGTAGGATCGGCATCGGTGGAACGGCGCGTACCAACCTGGCGGCGGTCCTGGGGTTTACGTCGCTCGACAAACTTTTCGGGCTCGACGGCTTCGTCATCGTCGTCGTCATCCGAATCCACGTTATCTATGATGGTGGGGAGCTCAACCTCGTCAGATTCGGCATCTACCAGGTCAGCAGCCTCGTCATCCTCGTCTTCGACAAGTTTTTCCACCAGGTCTTCGGGCGGTATTTCGGTATCTTCGATAAGCGACTTATCGGTAGACTTGGTCATCCAGAGGTTCCTTTAACGATTGGGTAGATATTTAATTGGGTCAACGGGTTTGCCATCACGACGTATTTCAAAATGCAGTTTCGCCCTGTTATCCCTGCTTCCCATTTTTGCGACAACCTGGCCGACTTTGACTTCAGCCCCTTCCTGCACCAGACGTTCCTGACAATATGCATAGGCACTTAAATAGATATCACTGTGCTTTATGATGATCAGATTACCATAACCGGCTAAACCATTACCACTATATACCACCCTGCCGTCTGCAACCGCGCGCACCGGTTGACCGATTTTTCCGGCAATATCGATGCCGCGGCGGTCAAGTTTCGAGGCGAGAAAGGTATTCAGCGGCTTGCCCTCGGTAGGCCAGATCCATTTACCCGGATCAGGTTTACTAGCCACACTGCTGCTGACCGCGGGAGTGACCGTCCCGGTGCGAGCGCTCGAATTCTGCTTTACCGAACCCGACTTTTTATCGCCGCTACTCGCTACCACCTTCCTGCCGGGATTGACCAATTGTAATCGCTGGCCAGGGTGAATCGGCGCATTGACATCGATCCGATTCCAGCTCGCCAGTTGTTTGTAGTCGAGCCCGTAACGCCAGGCGATCGAGTAAAGCGTGTCGGATTTCTTGACCGTGTACCAGCCTGCCCCCCGCGACCGATTGGTCGGTGACTCAACCGTAACGCAGGCGACCAACATGATCATGGCGAGCGCACTGACAAAAGCTGATCTCATGGTTCGGATTCCAGGGTTTATACATAGTAAACGGCAATCGCCAGCAGTAAGGCAATTACAATAGCCCAGCCTATGGTTTCGATGTATTTTAACAGCCTTGGTTCAATCGCTGGGCCAAATTTGGCCAGGCACCAGGCCAGCAGAAAAAAACGTGCGCCGCGGCCGATGATCGATGCCAGCACAAACGGGATGACGGCGAGGTTCAGTACGCCCGCCGCGATGGTAAAGATCTTGTAGGGCACCGGGGAAAATCCGGCCACCAGCACTGCCCAGAATCCCCACTGACCGAACCAGCTCATAACGGTCTGAAACCGCGCCTGGTAACCCCATTCGGTGATCAGGGGTTGCGCCAGTTCGAACAGGAAAGCGCCGATCAGGTAACCAACCAGCCCCCCGAGAACCGAAAAAACCAGGGTTAGCGCGGCGAGTCGCATCGCGCGCTCCGGCCGCGCCAGCGACATCGGTGCGAGCATCACGTCGGGCGGTGGAAATGGCAGGATAAAAGACTCGACGAAGCTGAGCAGTGACAGGTAATACGGGGCGTCCCTGCGCCGTGAAAAACGAATAACCCGGTGATAGATAGGCTCGAACAGCTGCACTAGCCAAGCCCGGGAAGCAGCGGTACGAATATCACTTTCTCCAACGCCTCGCTAACCAGGCCATCAGCACCGCGCGTCACCCGGGTCATGACCTGGTCCGTGCCGTTGTCCAAAGGCAGCACCATGATGCCGCCATCGTTCAACTGCGCCGCCAGGGCCTCGGGTATTTCGCTGCAGGCGGCGGTCATAATGATTCGATCGAAGCGATAGCTCGGATTCGGCCAGCCCTCGGTGCCGTCGGTATGGCGCAACTGCACGTTGAAGAAGTTCAGCTCCGCCAGGCGTTTCTTTGCCTGTTGATGCAGCGCCTCGATCCGCTCGACGCTATAAACCTGGGGAAAGATGCTCGCCAGCACCGCTGTCTGATAGCCACAACCGGTGCCGATCTCGAGTACCGAGTTGGCAACGCCGTCCTCCAGCAGCAGCTGGGTCATATGCGCCACGATAAAGGGTTGCGAAATCGTTTGCCCGTAGCCGATCGGCAGCGCCGTATCTTCGTAGGCCCGGTGCGCCAGCGCCTCGTCCACGAACAAATGCCGGGGCACGCGGCGCATGACCTCCAGCACCTGGTCGTTATTTATTCCCTGCTGCTGTAAACGGCTTATCAGACGATCTCGCGTGCGCTGCGAGGTCATACCGATGCCCTGGTGGCTGCGGTCGGTCTGATTCACAGTTGCGCCAGCCAGTCCTGCAGGGGCAGGATGCCGTGATGCCGGGTCAGATCTATCTGCATCGGCGTCACCGACGCAACCGCGTGCTCCACCGCGTGGAAATCGGTGCCCGGACCGGCATCCTGTGCTTCGCCCGGCGGGCCGACCCAGTACACCGGCCGACCATGGGGGTCGCTCTGCTTGACCATCGACTCGGCCTTGTGACGAAAGCCCAGACGCGTGGCCTGAACCGCGAGCGTCTCGTCCGGAGGCAGATCGGGCACGTTGATATTCAGCAGGGTATCGTCGGGCAACGGGCTCGTAGCCAGCCGCTCAACCATGCGACGGGTGATTTGCGCCGCCGTCTGGTAGTGCCTGCCCGGTTTTCCCGCCAGCGAAACCGCGATTGCGGGCAGGCCCAGGTAACGGCCTTCCATCGCCGCTGCGACCGTGCCCGAGTAAAGCACGTCGTCGCCGAGATTAGGCCCGGCGTTTATGCCGGATACAACCATATCGGGCGCGCGCTCGAGCAGTCCGGAAAGCGCCAGGTGCACGCAATCGGTGGGCGTGCCGTCGACGTAGTAAAATCCGTCGACGGACTGTTCGACGCGCAACGGCCGCATCAGCGTTAGCGAGTTACTGGCGCCGCTTTTGTTACGGTCTGGTGCAACGACGGAAATTTCAGCCACCTGTGAGAGTTCCTGAGCGAGTATTTTAATACCGGGGGCGAGATAGCCGTCGTCGTTGGTAATGAGAATATGCATCGGGACAGAATTCTATCCGATTTGAACGTGGATTTTCGGATAATATTGGCCAAAACCGGCAATTGCCACGCGATAATTTCATGAACGACGACGATGATTCCGAATTTGCCAGCCTGATTCCAGGCGTCAAACGATTGCATAACGATCGCATCAATGTCTATCGACATCGCGGACACAAGAAGTTTATTCCGCGAACCCAGGACAGCAGCACCCCGGTCCCGGAAAACTTCCCGTCCGCGGCGACACCGGCGCGCGCTTCACATTTCAACACCGGCCTGCAAACCAGGTTACAGCGTCGGATACGCCAGGGGCAGGTTCGCCCCGAGGCCAGTCTCGACCTGCACGGTTACCGGCAACACGAGGCGCAGCAAGCGCTCACGCAGTTTGTTGCCGATGCACTGCAGCGGGGCATGCGCATGGTAATCGTTATCCACGGTCAGGGTTATCGTTCGCAAAGCGACGCCGTGCTCAAGCCGCTGGTACAGCGCTGGCTCGCCAGTCAGCCGCAAGTGCTAGCCTGGTGCCCGGCGCAACCCCGAGACGGCGCCGCCGGTGCCAGTTATGTCTACCTGCGCAATGAATAGGCAAAACCCTATCGGCTAGCGCCCGGACTGCGGCCAGTCGCTTCAGCCGCGATGCAGGCTCCGATCAGCCGCAAGGCCAGGTAGTGTGGCTGCTGACGCATGACTGGCTACTCGCCCAGCAACTTTTCCGCCTGGTAAAGTACCGCCATATCGCCGGGTTGGCGCCGGGCATTTTCACTGAGATGACGACGCCAGCGGCGCGCGTTGGGTTGACCGTTGAACAGCCCCATCAGGTGCCGCACCATTCGCGTCAGTGGAACACCCTGCGCGAGCTGCTCCTCGATATACGGGTAAACCCGGTGCAGCATATCGATACGAGTAGCTGTTTCTCGCTGCCGCCCGCCAAATATTTCCCGGTCGACATCGTGTAACAGATAGGGATTGTTGTAAGGCTCTCGCCCGAGCATGACGCCGTCGACATGCTGCAAGTGTTCGAGGCATTCGCGCAGCGTCCTGATGCCGCCATTGACTATGATTTCCTGGCTCGGAAAATCCTGCTTCAAGCGGTAAACCCAGTCATATTTCAATGGCGGAATTTCCCGGTTCTGTTTCGGGCTAAGCCCCTGCAGCCATGCGTTGCGTGCATGTACGATCAGGGATTCGGCGCCGGCATCGATTTGTGCCGCCGCGAACCCGGCGAAGACGTCGTAGTTTTCCTGCCGATCGACGCCGGTGCGGTGTTTGACCGTGACCGCTAGCGGTGTTGCCGATTTGAGTGCCGCCACGCAATCGGCCACTAACGTCGGCTCCTTCATCAGGCAAGCGCCGAAGCTGCCTGATTGCACCCGGTCGCTGGGACAACCGCAGTTCAGATTGATCTCGTCGTAGCCATAGTCATGGCAGATCCGCGCCGCGCGATACAGCAACTCCGGATCCGAACCGCCAAGTTGCACCGCCAGTGGATGCTCCTGCGGGCTAAATCCCAGCAGGCGCTCGCGATCGCCATGCACGACTGCGGCGGCGGTGACCATTTCGGTATAAAGCAGGATATTGTCCGAAAACAGGCGCAGAAAGAAACGGTTGTGACGATCGGAGCAATCCATCATCGGCGCGATACAGAAGCGCCGGTCAAGCGCTGACCGGTTTACCCGCGGAGCCGTAAATTCTTTAGCCGGCTGCATTCAGGCGATTCTCCGCACGTCCTGAACATTGGGCAACTGCGATAGCTTGTCGATAATCGTCACCAGCTCGTCGACACTGTGAATCTCCATGGTCAGGCGGGTGTACACCAGTTGTTCATCCCGGTTGGTGTTGGAGTTCACGTTCAACAGGTTGATCTTGAGGTTAGCCAGGATTGTACTGATGTCCTGCATCAGCCCGGTGCGCTGGTAAGCGGTCATACTGACCTCCACCGGGTACACCGACCCCGTTTGGCCACCCCATTCGACCTCGATCAGACGCTGCCGCTTTTCTTCCGGCAACGACAGGATGTTGGGGCAACTGCACTTGTGTATCGTGATACCGCTGTTAACCGTGATAAATCCGATAATCGCGTCTCCAGGTACCGGCTTGCAACAGCGCCCGAACTGGGTCATCAAATTGCCGACCCCGTGAATGCTGACCTCGTCCCTCGAGGCCGGAGTCCTGGTTTCCTTTTTGACCTTCTTGAACGGATCCTGCTCAGGCTCGGCCTGCAGGTAACCCAGTATCTGGGCCGAGGTGATCAGGCCGCGCCCGATATCGGCAAAAAACTGCTCCGCGTCCTTGCGCTTGAAATGCGCCAGCAACTGTTTCAAATCGGCATTGTGAATCGAGAACTTGCTCAGGGTACGGTCGTATATCGCCTTGCCATCGAGCAGGTTCTGTTCGAAATCCTGGTGATTGAACCAGTTACGCACCTTGGAGCGGGTGCCCGCCGACTTGATGAAACCCAGGCTCTTGTTCATCCAGTCGCGGCTGGGGCGGCTCTCTTTGGTTGTCAGGATTTCGACCTCGTCGCCGGTTTGCAAAACCGTGGTCAGGTTGACGATGCGCCCGTTGACCTTGGCCCCACGGCAGCGGTGACCGACCTCGGAGTGAATGCTATAGGCAAAATCCAGCGGCGTTCCTCCCTGGGGAACATCGACGATCTGACCCGTCGGGGTGAACACGTAAACGCGATCACTGCCGAGTTCGGTCGAAATCTCGGACATGGCGTCAGACACTTCCTCGGCCGAGCCCTGCAGCAGGTCGCGCATTTGCGCGATGCTGGCCTCCATGCGCTGATCGAGTTTTACGCCCTCCTTGTAGCGCCAGTGTGACGCCACGCCGAGCTCCGAGTTTTCATGCATCTCGTGGGTACGTATCTGTACCTCGACGACCTTGCCGTCCTCGGTCACCACCGCGGTATGCAGCGAGCGATAACCATTTTCCTTGGGATTGGCGATATAGTCGTCGAACTCCTTGGGGATATGCTGCCAGGTGGTATGCACGACCCCGAGCACCGCGTAACAATCGGCTACCGAATCTACCAGTATCCGCACCGCGCGCACGTCGAAGAGTTCATGAAACTCGAGATTCTTGCGCTGCATCTTGCGCCAGATGCTGACGATGTGTTTCGCCCGCCCCTGCACGTCGGCATGGATTTCCTGCTGCTGCAATAGCGACTTCAGTCGCGTCGTAAAGCCTTCGATGAACGCCTCGCGCTCACTGCGTTTTTCTTCCAGCAGTTTCGCGATTCGCTTGTAGACCAGCGGTTCCAGCGCCCGGAAAGCAAGATCCTCGAGTTCCCATTTCAGCAAACCCATACCGAGACGATTGGCCAGCGGCGCATAGATATCGAGGGTTTCACGGGCAATCTGGCGGCGCAGTTCGTAGTCGCCGTGTTTCAACAGACCCAGGCGCTCGACCCGATAGCATAGCTTGATCAGCATAACGCGCGCGTCGCCGATGACGGCCATTAGCAGGCGCCGAAGTTTTTCCGCCTGCTCCGGGCTATCGATACGCGCCGGGCTGCCATCCTTCAGGGTGTTGAGCTGGTTCACGCCTTGCGTCAACTGGGCAATTTTTTGTCCGAATTCCGTTTCGATGGTTTTAGTGTCGAGCACCTCGCGCAAACCGGGGTCGCTCAGCAGGGCCGCGATCACCGCCTCTCGATCGCTACCCATCCCCAGCAGCCGCCGGGCGACATCGATACTATGCGGTTTGCTCTTGTCGGTCTTGACAACGGCCTGGGCATAGTCGAAGGCCCTGGCGAGCTGGTCATCCCAGCCCAGGCTGCGGGTTACCTCGGTAGCAAAGGGATGTTGAGCATCGGTATTCACTGGGATCCAGGTCAGGAACGTAATATTTTCATCGGGGAAATATTATAGACCCTGCGGCTGACCAGGATACCGGCAATCGTCAATACCAGGCAGGATGACAGCAGGCTGTAAATCCAGACGGTTGTCGAGAAATGAAACTCGATGTTGAAAAACTGGACGCTGATTATCCAGCCGGCCACCGTCGCGAAACAGGCCGAGAAAAAACCGATCAAGCCCCCCATCAGGGTGAACTCGAGTATGTGTACCCGGTAGAGCTGGTTGGTGTTCGCGCTCAGGGCACGCAGTAGCGAAGATTCGATTTCGCGTTCCTGCCGACCCGTCTGGATCGCCGCCAGCAACACGATCAAGGCCGAAGCCAACGCGAACACGAAGAAAAACTGTAACGCAACGCTGGCCTTGTCGACGATGCTACGCACCCTGGCCATCAACTCGGTTATGTCGAGCAGGGTAATCGACGGGAAACGCTTCAGCAAACGCTTGAGGTCGTCCTTGTTACTCTCCTCGACAAGCGCGCTCAACAACCCGGTCTGCGGCAAATCGGCGAGCAACTCCGGGTTCGATATCAGGTAAAAATTGGGTTTGAAATTCTCCCAGACCACTGTGCGAATACTGGTTACCGGGGCGCGTAGCGTCTTGCTGCCAACCGTCAGGGTTAACTCATCGCCCAGTTTCAGACCGAGCTGTTCAGCCATGCCCTGCTCAACCGACAGCTGGGCACGGGGGTTTTCGGGGTCCAGCCACTCCCCGGCCACGATCTCGTTCTGGTCGGGAATCTCGGTGGCATGGGTCATGTTAAACGTGTGCTTGATCATGTTGCTGGCGCGCGGGTGCAGGAAACTAATGTCTTCGACATCGATCGAGTTGATCTGGGACAGGCGCGCTCGCGCAAGCGCATATGGCGTGGACGCCTCGATCCCGTGCTGCTGCATGAAGGCGCCGACGTCAGCGATATCGTCACTGCGGATATTGATCAGGAAATAGTTAGGGATATTGTCCGGCAACTGTTCCTGCCACGATCCCAGCAGCTCGTCCTTGACGACCGCAATCAACAGGATCGCGATCAGCACCAGGCTGAAGCCAGACATCACGTAAATCGCGCCGCGCGAGACCGCCTGCAGGCGACTCAACAGGTACTGGCGCAACCAGAAACGGCGCCGGGAGGATAACAGCAGCAGCTTGACCATCCAGCCCAGGAGCAGCGGTAAAATGAAGGCGCATGCCAGTACCAGCGCCAGGGTGGCAACCGCCAGCAACGAACTTTGCATCAGCATTACCAGCACCGCGAACACCGAGACGATGGCGCTACCGCTGATCAACAGGCCCCGTATCCACGAGCGCCGATTAACCGCCGTGCGTAACACCTGCATCGGCGCGGTGGCCGTCGCATTGACCAGGTAGGGCAGCGAGAAACCCGCCAGCGCGAGCAGTCCTACCAGCGCCGCGGAAAAATACGGTTTCAGGCTGAACGCCTGTGGCAAGGTTCTGCCGAACCAGCCGTCCAGCGCCCATTGCAATGGAAACTGGGTAATCCAGCCAACCATGATCCCGGCGACGGTCGCCGCGATCCACAAGCCACCCAGTTGCTTCAGGTAGTACCGGAACAGGCTTGCCTGGGAAATACCGAAGGCGCGCAACATAGCAACCTTGGGCGCCTCGCGGCTGGCGGTGTAACGCGCGGTAATCGCGATTGCCGCCATTGCGATGATGAGGGTCAATACGATCGCGAGCGCAAAGAACTTGCGCGTGCGTTCCAGCGCCCGCCGCATTTCAGGGCGCGCGTTTTCCAGGTCCTGGATTTCCTCACCCGGTTGCAGATTCGGCGTCAGCCATGTCTTGAAGCGGTTGATATCGGCCGGTTCCCCGGCAAACATCATGCGGTAGCGCACCCGGCTGCCTGGAACCACAAGACGGGTTGCGGCCAGGTCGTCGATGTTCATCAACACGCGGGGTGCCAGGTTGAAAATCGCGCCGCCACGATCGGGCTCGAAAGTCAGCAACCAGCTGGTTTCGAAGCTGCTTTCCCCGAGTTTGAGCGGTTGACCAACCAGTGGCGCAAGCTTGGTATCGACCCATACCTCGCCCCTGCCCGGTACTTCCGTGGTCACCGCCCGGTCGCCGGTGACTTCTCGTGCGCGTTCCAGCCGTCCGCGCAGCGGGTAGGCTGCATCGACTGCTTTCAGTTCGACCAGCTGCGGATTGTCGTCGATAAAGATCGCGGTGCGCAGGCTGACGCTGCGGCTAACCTGCAGGCCATACTCCCGCGCCGACCGCAGGTAGGCGGCATCGAATTCGGCGCTCGAAACGATAATCATGTCGGCCGCCAGCAGTTCGCTCGCCTGGCGATCGAGCAGCAGCCCGATGCGATCGGTTATCAGCTGGCTCGAAGTCACTATACCGACCGTGATGACCGTGGCGATGAACATCAGCCAGTAGGAATGTATGCTTGTGTGCCGGACTTTCATGTTACTGGCCGTTCAGCAGTTTGCCTGCTTCGATCAGGATCTGCCGATCGCCGCGCTCCAGCAGTTCGCCCTCGTGCGTCACCAGCACCAGCGTGGTGCCCGACTGGTCTCGCAGGTCAAACATCAGGTCTGCAATCTGGCGCCCGGTAGTGGCATCGAGATTACCGGTGGGCTCATCAGCAAACAATACCCGCGGCCTGACGGCAAAGGCGCGGGCAAGGGCAACCCGCTGCTGCTCACCCCCGGACAGGTGTTCGACCAGTGTAGCGGTTTTGGACTCCAGGCCTACCTGGCGCAGGCTTTCGACGGCCCGGTCATATACGTCGACGACGCCCGACAGCTCCATCGGCAGCATGACGTTCTGGATCGCGGTCGCCCCCTGTACCAGGTGAAACGACTGGAACACGAAACCGACCCTGCCGGCGCGGATTGACGAGCGTTGTTCCTCGCTTCTGCCGGTGAGATTTTCCCCGAACAGAACCACGTCGCCCGAACTGGCCTGGTCGAGTCCCGCCATCAACCCGAGCAGCGTGGTCTTACCCGAGCCGGAGGCGCCCTTGATGACAACCGCTTCCTGGTACTTAACATCGAGCGTTATATTATTTAGGATGTCGAGCTTGCCATCCGGCGTATCAACGGATTTACCGACCTGGTTTAAAGCGATGCAGAGATTATCTTCGGTCATGTTCCTGTTTATTTTACTGGGCTTTCACACCTGGGGTTACGCGAATCACTCCGCAATCAGCATTCTGATTTTAGGCGACAGTTTAAGCGCCGCCTACAACATTCCGATTGACAAGGGCTGGGCGCATTTATTCAGCAACAATATAAGGTCGAATTTTCCGCAAACAAGCGTCGTCAACGCCAGCATCAGCGGTGAAACGACCTTTGGAGGCCGCCAGCGTCTGCCGCAGTTACTGCAGGAGCATCAACCAACCCACCTGATCATCGAACTGGGCGGCAACGATGGTTTGCGTGGGCTGGGCTTCGACCAGAGCACCGAAAACCTGCGGCAGATGGTGCAACTCGCCGAGGCGCAGGGCGTTACCGTGCTGTTGATCGGGGTGCGCATGCCGCCGAATTTCGGCGCCGCTTACAACGCTCGCTTTCAGCAGGTGTTCGAAAAGATTGCCGCCGAGTTTGCCATCCACTACCTGCCCCGGTTCCTGGATGGCGTCGCCGGCGGCGATCCCGCGTTAATGCAGTCGGACGGGATCCACCCCACCGCCATCGCCCAGCCGCTGCTGGCGCAAAAAGTCGAAACCCGCATGCTGGAAATCCTTGCCCATTGATCCGTCAGCTATTTCGGAGGACGCACTAAAAAAATGCGGCGCCGATTCCATTGATCCAGATTAACAGGGCCGGTGACAGATTATTTCCCGGCTTGGTTACCTTCCGGCAGTATCCGGATCGAGTAAAGCCTCGAGCTCGTGCAAATCGGTTACCTGGTGCCGGGGGTCGGGTAAGTGCTCGGGCCAGGGTACCTGCTCACGATTGATCCAGACCGCATGGTAACCGGCCTCGCTCGAACCAACCACGTCGTAGGCTGGATGATCGCCAACGTAAATAATCTCTTGCGGAGAAGCGTCGAAGCGCTCAGCGAAATGCTCGTAAATCAGGGGATCGGGCTTGGCGACCTGCAGATCGGATGCGCTCACCGAATGTTCGAACAGGTGCCCGAGACCAACATGCTCGATGCTGGCGTTGCCATTGCTGATCGCACCGAGACGAAACCGCTGCTGCAACCGCTGCAGACAGGGCAGCACGTCATCATAGAACTCGACTTGCTGGCGGGCTTCAAAAAAGACGTCGAATCCCTGTTGGGATACCTGTTCGCCGTCATAGTCATGCAGCTCGCCGATATGATGCAGAAAATCGTAACGCATCGCGCTCATATCCACCATGTAACGCTTATCGCGCGTGCAGAAGTCGCGACGCAGCTCGATCATCTGGTCAGGCGCAAAGTTCTCGGTAATTCGAGGGAAGCGTTGCTGTAAAAACTGGTAGAGCGCTTCCTCGGCACGGTGGAGGGTTGGCATACAGGGCCAAAGCGTATCATCCAGGTCGAAGGCGACTACGGTAACTTGATCGAACACGGCAAACGGTTCCACGATTCGCAAGCCCGGATTCTAAAGCTTTTGGCGGGGTCGCGAAACATGAGACCCGACATTATCGAAGCCTCACCGCAGACAGGAAACGTCCGGCACTGGGTCGTAATAGCGCTCACGCGCGGCCGGCGCATTGCAGATGCCATCTCAGGGATGGACTTCCCCGCATAAATCTTTAACTGGAGTCGATTGTTCTTTACTATAGCCGCCTCCCTTTTGCAGACAGCATTTAATGAACTCCTTACTGCCCAGACATGCCGTTGACGTTTCCGGAATCATAATCGGCGGTGGCGCCCCGATTGTCGTGCAGTCGATGACCAACACCGATACCGCGGATATAGCCGCCACCGTGGCACAGGTCCGGCAATTGCATGAATCCGGCTCCGAGCTGGTGCGGGTCACCGTCAACAACGATGCCGCCGCGAGCGCAGTCCCGCATATCGTCGAGCAGCTGGCCGAACAGGATTGCAGGGTGCCGATAGTCGGCGATTTTCATTTCAACGGCCATAAGTTACTCCGGCAACACGAGGCCTGCGCCCGCGCACTCGCCAAGTACCGTATCAACCCGGGCAACGTTGGCCGCGGCAAGAAACGGGATACCCAGTTCAGCGAGATGATCGAAATTGCCTGTCGCCACGACAAGCCGGTACGAATCGGGGTGAACTGGGGTAGCCTCGATCAGCAATTACTGGCCAATTTGCTGACCAGAAACGCCAACCTGGCCGATCCGTTATCGCTGGAAGCCATCAACCGCCGGGCGGTAATCGACTCGGCCCTGGAGAGCGCCGCTTTCGCTGAAGACATCGGGCTGGCCCCGGAGCGCATCGTCATCAGCTGCAAAATGAGCCGCGTACCGGACCTGGTCGACGTCTACCAGACCCTGGCGCGGCGTTGCCGCTATGCCCTGCACCTGGGATTAACCGAGGCCGGCATGGGCGACCAGGGCATCATCGCCTCCAGTTCCGCGCTGGCCATTCTGCTCAACCAGGGTATTGGCGATACCATTCGGGTTTCGTTGACGCCCGAACCGGGCGCAGCGCGCGAACGCGAGGTCAAGGTGGCCCAGCAGATTCTGCAATCGCTGGACCTGCGCGCGTTTACCCCCAGCGTTACCGCCTGCCCGGGATGCGGGCGCACTACCAGCGAATTTTTCCAGGTACTCGCCCGTCGGATCCAGCAAGAACTCGATACGTCCATGCCCGCCTGGAAACACCGCTATCCGGGGGTCGAATCAATGAAGGTAGCCGTCATGGGCTGCGTGGTAAACGGTCCCGGGGAAAGCAAGCACGCCAATATCGGCATCAGCCTGCCCGGCACGGGCGAGCAACCGGTGGCACCGGTTTACGAGGATGGCCGCAAGACGGTTACGTTAAAGGGAGACGATATTGCCGAGGAATTTATCGGCCTGGTCAAGGCCTATGTCAAAAACCACTATGGTCAGTGCCAGCAGGATTAGCTCTTGATTTCCTCGATTTCGCAGGCGACTTCGAACAGGGCATCGTTATTAACGACACGCATCACCACCACCGTGGCTTCCATTGGTGGCGTCAGCGAGTTACTGGGCGTCAGGGTTATTTCCAACCTGCTTCCCGGCGCAAATTCCGAACTGGAGGTGAACAGAATCCCCTTGCTGCTCAGGTTAATTACACCGCCCGTGTGTTGCTTCGAGCTGCCCGATTCTGAAAAATTCAATTCGCAATCGATAGGCATTCGCAAGAAGTCGCGTTTTTCCGCGTAATCGATCATTTACCTGCCCCTACAGTTTGAACAGTTTGCCGAAGTTCGCCACGTCAAGTATCTTGCGCACTTCCGGAGACGCCTGGGTAATTTCGATACTCGACGACTCGCCGCCCGCGTGTTCCCGCAGCAGCAACAGCATGCCCAGCGCAGAACTATCCAGGTACTCGGTATCCGATAAATCCACCACGTACTCGACACCATTACCGGCGGTATCCGCGTAGGAAGCGCGAAACTCGTCGTAGAGCTGGAAATCGAATTTGCCGGCCACTGCGATGGTCACCTTGTTACCACCATCCGAAACCGTCATGTTTATGCCCATTACCGTTACCTCTATAATTATTCGAATTTTCGCTGATTAAAACATTTCAGTGTTGAAGTGGTCCAGTAGCATTTGTGACACCGGGTAAGCCGGGTTCCATCGCCATTCGTCTCGTGGCGCTACAGGCGGGTAACTGATCACGCGCCCTGGTCCAGGTTCCGCTGATATCCTGCAGCTTGCCGCCGACCCCGTTTGCCGGGCCTCGATTTGTCTCGGCGGCGACCGCGGGAGTTTATTTGTTCGCTACTTTACACTACTCAATTTGATACTACATCCCTAAACTTCAGGGCGATGTTTCAGCCCTGACCTGGCGCTTCAACGTCAGTGACAAGGGCCCGGATCATGGCTCGTCCTGCAACTGGGCTCGTTTACGAGCGGCCTGCACGAAGTCAAACGGCCACGCTGCGACCCGCTAGCTTCAGTTTTCCCTCAGCAAGGCACCAGCCCTTGCTTTCAATACCTGTTAGTTCATGTTTTATAGACTATTTTCAGATCTTTTTCAGCGTTGCCCGGGACTCGCGATAAAGCCTTCCATGATCTGGATTGCTCATCGGGATACATGCGATTGCCCGGGGCACCAGGCGTTCAGTTCGGCTCGTAAGACGGTTCGACATTACTGCCGTTCGTTCGAGCTCGCGATCCAGCCCCGGGCAGCCGCCCTGCACTCCACCGGTTTGCTGTCGGCGGTCGATACGCTTGGCGCCATCGGTCTGGACCTGGCGACAACCCGGGCAGTCCGTTGAGTTTACTGAAAGGGTAATTCCATGCGCGCTTGGCATCTTGACACCGGTGATGACCGGGACAGCGCTTCGTGACCGGCAGATTTCGCGGCTAGCAGATAATAATCTGGTTCTTGCCGTTTACCTTGGCCTGGTAGAGCGCCTTGTCGGCGCGTTTGAATGCACTCAGAAAGTTATCACCCTGCCGCACCAGGGTGATACCGATGCTAATCCTGACCCGGGCGTTTTCGCCAAAGACGGACAAATCCAGGCCTTCTATACTGCTACGTATGCGTTCGCAGACGTCGATAGCGCCATGTATATCGGTCTGCGCCAGGCCACCGACAAATTCGTCGCCGCCATAACGGTACACCAGGTCGGTATTGCGAACCACGTGGCTGATAGCCTCGGCCACTTCACGCAATACCTGGTCCCCAACGTCGTGACCGAAGCCATCGTTGATTTCCTTGAAACCGTCCAGATCCATCACCAGCAACGCCATCGACTGGTTGTAGCGTTTCGCCAGATCAATTTCTCGCGGCAGGTTTTTTTCCATCGAGGTCCGGTTGTTGAGACCGGTCAATGGATCACGGTAGGCCGATTTAAGCGCAATCTGGTACATCAGGGCATTCTTGATCGGGTAAATCAGCGCACAAAGAATATCTTCCAGCTCGCAGAGTTCACGGCTGTTGAAACTGGACAGTTTGAACAGGGTCAATTCGCCCAGCATCCGGTTTTGAATCTTGAGCCGGTAGGTGGCATTGAAACCCTCGATCATGCCGCTTTCGATCGTGCTGCTGACATCTTCACATCTAAAACGATACCCGCAGAAATTCACCTCGTCGGATATTTCAGCCATGAAGACTTCGATTATCTGCTCGATTTCGAGGTTGCGCGATAACAGGTCGGAAAGCTGCAGTATACGGAGATATTTGCTATTCCCCCGAGACGCGTCACCTGGTCGCGGATCCAGCGCGATGACTTGCGCCGGTGCCTGCGATACGGATTTCTGGCTGCTAAACAGCCTTGTTGTTTGCGACATTTCTCAATTCCTGCGTCTTAATTGCTTCATACCGGAAATTACATGCCAAATACGTGCCAAGTTTAAATATCCAATAAAATCAGCCAGTTAAAATAAATAGTATTTGTGATAGTTGCGAAATGGCAGATTTTTGTCGCTTTCTCGCCCTGACATTCGGGTTTTAAGCCGCCGCGCGACCTCAAGAAGTTGTCGCCACGGCCGACAAAGACTCCAGGTGACGGGATTATAACGCTCGCCCCTGCCAGTCTGACCCGGAATAACCGGACCGGGGCAGAAATTTGCCGCGTATACGGCAGCTCATTACCCTGGGCGGACAATTATTGCCAATTATGGATATCTACACCCCCAGCGATTTGCCAGGCGCGAAACCAGCCGTTAATCGGGTCGCCGATCTGCTGACGCAGCTCAGGGGCGCGGGCTCGATCGAAGCCGAGGTCGTCAAACTGTTACGGGATAACCAGCTGCTTTTAACCAGCCGTCTCGGTCAAATCCTGGCCAGTAACAAGCTGCACTATCGACCAGGGGACCGGGTCAGCCTGCGACTCGACGACAGTGGTCAACAGCCCGTGCTCAAGGTTAGCCCACCAGTCAACAAAACAGTCAGTCTCGACAGCAGACAGTATCCCGAACTGGTACGGCAACTTTCCCCTGACAGGCCTTTGCTGGCCAGGGTGATCAAGGTCGTCGCCCAGCGAGCCGAAATTCAACTCCCGAACCAGGTTGTGAAACTGCCGCGTCAGGTCGCGGCGGTCAGAAACCAGTTGCTGAGCCTGCAGCGTAACGATGCGCGTCAAAGGATAGAAATCACGCCGCTCGAGAGGAAAGCGATCTACAAGGCTATTTTGAAGCAACTCGTGCCCCGGCAGGCGGACAACGCCGGCTCGAGCCTGGTTAAGCTGCTGGACCTGGTTAATCCCGCGGCGATCAAGGCCGAACGCAAGCCCGTCTTGCGAGCAGAGTCCGCCCGGCCACGACAGCAGTCCGGCACGCCGCTAGCGGGAGAGCGCAACAACAGCTCGAAGCCGCGAGTCGACGCCATGCTCTCTAGTGGCAGGGCAAAGCCACTGACCGGCAAACCGCAACCCGGCCTGGTCAGCGAACCGGGAACAATCGCCAGCGCCGCGCCGGCGAAGGGATTGTTATCCAACCTGGCTGGCAGCAGGCCATCACCGCCCGTGCCAAATTCCGCGAGGTCACAAGCTGACGTCGCCCGGGCCGGAGCCGGCGGCGGTACCCTCCGCCAAGGCCACAGCACGGCCGCTGGAAGTTCGATCAACGGTCTTGCCAGGCCGAAGTTTCAAACTTCAAGCAAGCCGGTAACAGCGATCGACCAATCCGTTGTCGCCCGGGTACAGACAGGTTCCACGGCGCACACCAGGCCCGATCGGCCGTCGCCAGGCCTGCGCGCCAACGATGCAAACGCTAACGCCAGGGCTACCCCGACGCCAGGACCCCACACCGGCGTTCCGAAGCACTCCACGATAACAAATGTGGATCAGCCTGCGATCGCAACCCGGGCGACACAGGTCGCATCCGTACCCCGGGTCAACTCAACGGCGCTGCAACCGCTGCTACAGTTGCTGACCCGGATGTCTGATATCGATGGCGCCCAGGTAAGACAATGGTTCGAACTGGCGCGCCTGGTAAAACAGTCGAGACCCGAATCCGCGTCGACACCTGCGCTCGATATTTTCCGAATTCTGAAACAGTTTTCCGAACGCGAGAGCCTGCAGCGCGAGCTTTCACCGGTCGCGCAACAAAACCCGAGAAACCCGGCCGACGGGGATACCGCCGCCAGCCGAACGCCGGCACAAGAAGCACAACTGTTGCAACTGCGGGAAGGTATGAAACTGGTCGAGCAGAGCCTGTCACATAACCTGTTGCAGCGCGCGACGCTCGGTTTACAGCAGGAAACACAGCAGCCCCTGTCCGTGAGTTTCGCGTTACCCTTCCTCGACCAGGAACAGGTAAAACCGCTTTATATCGACCTCGCCGAACGTAACCAGGCACTGTCCGATGAGGACAAGAGCTGGGAGATCCGATTGTGTTTCGATTTGGCCGACCTGGGTTCTATATCCTGCCATCTGGTGCTGGAAGGTCTCACCATTGCCGCCAGTTTTTACGCCGAATACGCGGCTACCCGCGAACGAATCGAGGCGGAATTACCGCAATTGAGACAACAATTATCGCAGGCTGGATTCATGCCTGGGGAATTTCATAGCTACCCGGGTCGTCCCGCAGCCGACCGCGGCGCCGTCCCGACCGAATTCACCGAGTCGCTGGTCGACATCGAGGTTTAACCATGAATCAACTGCCGAAATTCGCGATCGCGCTCGAATACGACGGCAAACAGTCGCCACAGGTTACCGCCAAGGGGCACGATGAAATCGCGCACCAGATACTCAGGCTGGCCCAGGAGAACGACGTACCGATACACATGGACAAGGACCTGGCCCTGGTGCTGGACCAGATCGATCTCGGGGAACACATTCCCGAAGCGCTGTACGTCGTCATCGCCGAAATCCTGACCTTCGCCTATCGCCTGTCGGGCAAGCACAAGGATTTCATGGACGATATCGAAATGCACGCACAACCCCAGCTCGAACTGGAATCACCGGATGCAGGCGATTCGAATGTGGTGTTGGCAACACCGGGACCAGAAGCCTAGTGACCAGGATGATTTATACGCCGTGCCTGAAATAGCGACACAGCCACCCAAATTACATTACAATAATATTTCAAACAGACGAAAAATCCTTAAAAGCAACCATCAACCGAGGTCTTGATATTGGATCAACAGCACACGCTCGTGTTAATGCCCGGGCTCGATGGAACGGGAAAACTGTTTGCGCCGCTTATTCCATTACTCAAGCCGCACTTCAGGCTTGTCATGATGACCTACCCGGATCTCGATTCCTTCAATGAGTATATCGAGTGTGCACAGAGCCAGTTACCCGAGGAAGACGGATTTTCCCTGGTTGCGGAATCCTTCTCCGGCCCGGTTGCGATGACCTTGATGGCGCGACGACCCGGTCGGTTCGGTCCCTCGGTATTATCCACGACCTTCGCGCGCTCACCCCTGGCAGCGCTAACGCGCATGGCGAGCTATGTTCCGGAGCAAATGTTTTCCATCGGGGCGCTCGGCGAGTTTTGCCTGGACGTTTACGACGTTGAGGACGAAGACTTTTCCGAGACCCAACCATTACCGTTGAACGTCATGGAACAGCTCGACGGAGTGCTGTTGAAACATCGGATTTCGGTATTGAGCCGAATCGACGTTTCGGCGTTGCTACCGGAAATCGAGACCCCGATTCTCTACCTTCACGGCACGCATGACCGCATCGTTTCGGAGCATGACGCACAAATGTTGCAAGCATACCTGCCCAATGTTAACCGGGTCGATATCGAGGCACCGCACCTGTTGCTGCAAACCCTGCCCCAGCAGAGCGCCGAACTGATTTATAATCATGTTCTGGCGACGGATTAAATCCAGGTTATTGTCGCGGCAGATCCTGTGAAACTGGTCTTGACACTTACCCTGGTCATCGCTAAGCAGGGGCAGCCCCGTGATTAGGCCGCCGCAGTCATCAGGATACTGAAAAACCGGCCGTAAACAGCTATGTCGAATTCTCTGGATTTATCATGAAAAAAATACTCTTACTGTTGGCCCTGCTTTCCCAGTTAATCGCCTGCTCGGCAGAAGTCGGTAGCGCCGAGTGGTGCGATAACCTCAAGCAAAAACCCAAAGGCGACTGGACGGCTAACGAAGCCCGGGATTTCGCAAAACATTGCCTGTTCAATTGAGCCTGTTGCTGCTAAGCCGGCTGTAAAAAACCAGAATCGATATCAACTGCCCTGGTCGTTGCCGAACAGGTTGAACAGGTTGAAATCGTTGCGGTAGGTAACTCGCCTCGCGGACTTCGTTTTTGGCTCGATCAGGTCCAGGTAAAGGCGCATGTAATGATTCTTGACATTCTCCTCGGTCAGGGGTTGCCGGGTGAACTGCGTGGCACGTAACATGCTGTCCGCCGCTGCCAGGAGCGCGTACCGGTCTCCGTCCAGCAGGATCAGCTCCTTGCCCGCATGCCAGTATATATCGATATTGTTGAGATCCAGCGGATCGAAGGGAGGTACCAGCGGAACCAGGTCGGTAGCGGTCACCACGCGCGTGATATTAAGATGCTGGATCGAGGTGGCCCCGGATAAGTTGGTAACCTTGGGCTGCCCGAAAGTAACGACCTGATCGACCTCGAACCGGTCGGCGTCCAGATACATTGCCACTATCAGAGCGACTGCACCTCCGAGGCTATGCCCGGTCGCATGGATTTTGTAACCCGGTTTGAGCAATGGCTTCAGTTCCGCGTACACACGTCTTGCAGCGTAGGCGAAACCCTGGTGCAGGCGCGCGCCCGTTTTCTCGTCGGTCAATAGTTTTAGCGCAATATCCACCACTGCGTTTTCGACATTGGTCGTACCCCGCACCGAAATTAGCTGGGTTCGTTCCGGCTCGTTGGTGGCAAGGAAAAAAGTGACCTGGATATCCGGGATCGTGTGATAGAGGTTCAGGCGATAGCGGTTCGATTCGGCGAGGGCAGTTATTTCCTTTTCGGAACCATACACGACGCTGGCGAACAGGGCCTGCTTTTTGATCTCTGAAAAGTTTATCGCATCCGCCGCATAAATTGGCAGGGAAGCAGCGACAAGAAACAATGTCAGCAAACTCGAAAAATAACGAGATTCCGGCAGCCGGAAGTGTCGCATGGGCGGTAAATTCCTGGAGTTGATCGGTTTACAGGTGCGTGGCGCAGAGGATAAAGCTTTTAGCCCATGTCGCAAGGTCAACAATTCACAAAATAGATGCAGCCGGGGCAGCACTCGATGCCATCGAACATAGCGGCACGGGGATTGGTCTAGGCGTAGATATCGATGATTCGCTTCGAATCTTTTTTACGACGGTCTTTCTTGGGGAGTTGCGCCTTGCGTCTTTTTTCCGGGTCAGGTTTTTTCAACGCGTCGCGCACCCGCGGCGGCTGGTTGACTGATTTGATGAGCGGATCGTCCGCCATGATTAAATCCTCGCCATTTCCCGGGCCTCGGCGTCGTTCATGCGCTCGACCTGCAGGCCGATAACACGAGCCGACGCGCCTGGCATCGGTGCCGACCGGGTTTGACGCAAGAATTCCCGGACCTGCCTGTCATTTGCCCATTGGTCTCTCACACTGACTCCGAATCATCTTCTACGCTTACTGTATCGACTTATATTCGAAAAAGTTTACGACTCATTCAATCATTGGCAAACGGTCGGCGGTTAATCCCCCTCCTCAACGGGTCGTGCAAATCCGGTGGCGGCTGCCACGGCCAGGGGTTTCGACAAATCGTCTTCACCGGGCGCGGGTTTGAAATTTTGCCGCAGTTAAAACCGCCCGGGTTAGGAGCCATGCTGGTTCCACTCCGCCATACGCGATTTGATGCGCAGCAAAGCCTGGCCATGCAGTTGGCAAATCCGTGATTCGGTCACTTCGAGAATTTCACCGATCTCTCGAAAATTGAGCTCGTCGTCGTAATACAGGGACATTACCAGTTGCTCCTTTTCAGGCAGCAGACGAATGCTTTCGGTTAACTGCCGCTGGTACTCGTCGCTGCTGAAGACTTCTTCCGGGGTACGTTCGTTCGAGCTCGGGATGGCCGCATCCTGGGTATTCTCTTCCATCGTTTCGATGCTATAAATTCGCGACGACGACGAATCGATCAGGATCTGGTGATACTCGCTGAGACTGATACCAAGCGCCTGCGCCACGTCGGCATCCCTGGCGTCCTCGCCGGTTTCATTTTCAATCTTGCGGATCGCTTCGGACACCGAACGAAATTTGCGATGCACCGAACGCGGCGTCCAGTCGGAACGGCGAATCTCGTCGATCATCGAGCCGCGGATGCGAATCCCGGCGAAAGTTTCGAAGCTGGCGCCCATTTCAGGGTTGAAGTTACTGGCAGCCTCCAGCAATCCGACCATGCCAGCCTGGATCAGGTCGTCGATTTGTACGGTCGGCGGCAACCGGTTGAGCAAATGGTAAGCGATACGCTTGACGAGTGACGCATGCCGAATGATCTGGTCATCAGCGCCCAGATTCTCAACTTCGGCATACATCGCGTGACCGTTCATAGGCGCTCTTCCCTGGCGCTAAAGTTCACCAGGCGCTCGATGAAGAATTCGAGATGACCTTCCAGGGACGTTGGCATCGGCCACTGCTGGGTTTTGCGGGCGATCTGTTTGAACGCGGTCGCCGATTGACTGCGCGGGAACGCCTCGACCACCGATTTTTGCTTTTGCACGGCCTTCTTCAGGCAATCGTCGTAAGGAATGCAGCCGAGATAGTCCAGGGTGACGTCGAGAAAGCGTTCCGAAACCCGCGCCAGCTTGTTATACAGCTCGCGTCCCTGGGTTGCGCCGTGCGCCTGGTTGGCCAGAACGTGAAAGCGCTCGACGCCGTAATCGCGATTCATGACCTTGATCATGGCGTAGGCATCGGTTATCGATGCCGGCTCGTCGCAAACCACGACGATCACCTCGCGTGCGGCGCGGGTATAGCTGACGACGCTGTCCGACAAGCCCGCGGCGGTATCGATCAGCAAAACGTCTACCGGCTCGGTGAGCTCCGAGAAAGATCGAATCACACCGGCGTTTTGCGCCGGGGTCAAATCCGACATCGAGGCGACACCCGAGGACGCAGGCACGATCTTGATGCCCGCCGGGCCGTCGACGAGCGTCTCTTCGAGCGAGCATTCGCCATTGATGACATGCGACAGGTTGAGCCCGGGGCTCAGTCCCAGTAGCACATCGATGTTGGCGAGACCCATGTCGGCATCCATTACCATGACACGCTCACCGTTTTGCGCCAGCGTCACCGCGAGATTGACGGTGACGTTACTCTTGCCGACGCCACCCTTACCGCTGGTAACCGCAATGACCCGCACCGGGTGTTGCGAATTCATCTGTCTTATACCTTGCGCCTGATCCATGAGTAGTACCTATGCCTGATTCTTGTTAATGATGTGGTTGTAACGCAGCGCCAGCGCTTCCTGTTCGAAATGCTCGCCGTATTGCTGCATCAACGACACCGCCCGGCTGATCAGGCGATGGCTCTTGGCAGGTTCCAGATCTTCCGGCACCTTCTGCCCGGTACCGCAGTAGGCCAGCACCAGTTGATGACGAATCGATGCGGTAATAATCCCGCCCAGGCTGGCGGCCTCGTCCAGCTTGGTGACGATGGCGCCCGCCAGTTTCACCTTGTTGAAATTAAGAATGGTCTGGTTCAACGCCGCCAGCTGGGTATTCGCCGACAGCACCAGGTAAGGCTTGATTTGCGGCGCGCCCGCCTGCAGGCGGTGAAACTGCTCGCTCAGCTTCAGGTCACGCTGGCTCATGCCCGCGGTATCGATCAGCACCAGTTTCTTGTCGGCCAGCATATCCAGCCGATCGCAGAGTTCTTCGCTATTGCTCGCGGTCAGCATCGGCACTTCCAGTAGTCGGGCGAAATGCTGCAGTTGCTCCTGGGCGCCGATACGAAACTGGTCCGTGCTGATCATCGCCACCGAGCGCTTGCCGTGCAGGTGCGCAAAACGCGCCGCGAGCTTGGCGATGGTCGTGGTTTTGCCAACCCCGGTCGAGCCCACCAACGCGATACGCCCGCCTTCTGCCAGCAGGTCGCGCCGGTTGATCGGCAGGCAGCGGGCGATAATGCCCAGCGCCTGCTGCCAGACTTTGTGCGGGTCATCGTTCAACTTGTCGAGGTGTGACAACACGGTGTCGCAAATATCGGTGCCCAGCCCCATTTCCGACATCAGGTTCAACAATACGGTGCGCACCGGGTGCTTCTGGCTGAAGCGATCCCACTGCAAAACCGACAGCTGGCTTTCCATCAGATCACGCAGGTTCTGCAATTCGTTTTTAACTTCATCAATGACCGGTTTATCCGGTGCCGAGCGCACCGCCGCCGGGCGCTGTTCCTTAACCGCGGGTTTAGCTGCCGCCGGCTTTTTTGCCGCGGGCTGACTGGCAACAGCCGGCTTGCGGCGCGGTTGCGCCGGGCGCGTGGCCGGGGCTGGCTGACGAGGGCTCGCCGGCGCGGCGGCCGGCGCCTGAACAAGTTGCGCTACCTGGGTCGATTGCGCGCGCGCAGGACGGTTGCCCGCGTCGACGGGCCCCAGCGTGGGTTCCTTGCGACCATCATTCAGAATCGAGCCCACCCAGGCGTCACTGGCGATATCGGCGCGGTTGTCGGCCATCGGCGACACCGCTGGCAACCCGCCATGACGTTCCGGGGCCGGCGCGTCGCTGGCCATATTTGCCAGCGCCACTTCGTCATAGTCGATAGCGGAGAGGATTTCGACACCTCCCGGTACTTTCTTGTTGCCAAGAATGACGGCGTCCGGACCCTGCTCCTGTTTAACCAGCAGCAAGGCTTCGCGCATCGTCGGTGCAAAAGTTCGTTTAATTCTCATTACCAGTCCTCAGTTAACTCTGGGCCTCGGGTGCGCCAATGCTGGCCACTACCCGCAGTTGCTTGTCATCCGGTACCTCGTCATAGCTCAGCACGTGCAGCCCCGGGATCGCGTGGCGCACCATTCGCGCCAGCAGGGTTCTCAGGCTTTGCGATACCAGCAGCACCGCCGCTTCGCCGCGCGCCTGCTGATTTTCGGATGCCTGTTTTAGCGAGCCGTGTATCATTTGCGCCATTCCCGGTTCGAGTGCCATGACGTTTCCATCCTGACCTTGTACAGACTGAAGCAATATCTGTTCCAACGAGGGGTGCAAAGTCATAACAGTGAGCTCTGAAGCCATTCCAAAGATGTTTTGCACGATTTGACGGCCCAGGCTGACGCGCACCTGGGCGCTGAGGACGCCGGCATCTTGACTCTTGCCGCCGTGTTCTGCCAATGTTTCGGCGATCGTGCGCAAATCGCGGATCGCGATCTGCTCCTGCAGCAGGTTCTGCAATACCTTGACGATAACGCTGAGCTCCAGCGGCTTCGGCGTCAGGCCGTCGACCAGCTTTGGTGAGCTGCGCTTCAGCACTTCCAGCAATTCCTGGACTTCCTCGTGCCCGATCAACTCGTGCGCATTATCCTGCAACAGCTGGCTCAGGTGGGTCGCGATCACGGTGGAGGCGTCAACCACGGTATAACCCAGGGTCTGGGCATGATCTCGCTGCGACGGCTCGATCCAGCAGGCGTCCAGCCCGAAGGCAGGATCCTTGGTCGGCGTGCCGTTGAGTTCCCCGTAAACCGTACCCGGATTAATCGCCAGGTCGCGGTTAGGCTGCACCTCGGCCTCGCCCATCGGCACCCCGAGCAGGCTCAGGCGATAACTGTTCGGCGACAAATCAAGGTTGTCACGGATGTGCACGGGCTGGATCAGGAAACCCAGCTCCTGCGAGAGTTTCTTGCGCACACCCTTGATCCGCGTCATCAATTCGCCGCCCTGGCGCGCGTCCACCAGCGGTATCAGCCCATAACCGACCTCGAGGCCGATGATGTCGACCGTTTGCACGTCGTCCCAGCTCAATTCGCGCTGCTCGGGTCGCGGCTCCACTTCTTCCGGCTCGACCTCGACCAGCTCACCGCGCTGTCGCCGCCGATGCAGCATGTAAGCCATTCCACCGCCCATCGCGGCGATCGTCAAAAAAGCGACGTTTGGCATACCGGGAATCAATCCAAGCAGCATGATAATGCTGGCCGCCACCACCAGCGCGCGCGGGTTGTCGAACATCTGGCTGAAAACCTGGCTCGACATGGCTTCCGAGTTGGAAACCCGGGTCACGATGATCGCGGTTGCCGTTGACAGCACCAGCGACGGGATCTGGGCCACCAGGCCGTCACCGATGGTCAGCAGCGTATAGTTGCGTACCGCCACGCCAGCCTCGAGGTCGTGTTGAAACACGCCGATCGCGAGCCCGCCGATGATATTGATGAACAGGATCAGGATGCCGGCGATCGCATCACCGCGCACGAACTTGCTGGCACCGTCCATCGAGCCGTAGAAATCGGCTTCCTGGGCGATCTCGGTGCGGCGCTGGCGCGCTTCGTCCTGGCTGCAGAGCCCGGCGTTCAGATCGGCGTCGATCGCCATCTGCTTGCCTGGCATGGCGTCGAGAGTGAAGCGTGCACTGACTTCCGATACCCGGCCAGCACCCTTGGTGACGACGACGAAGTTGATAATCACGAGGATGGCGAACACGACCAGGCCGACCGCGTAGTTGCCGCCGATGACGAAATCGCCGAAAGCCTCGATCACCTTGCCCGCGGCCGCGGTGCCGGTATGCCCCTCGAGCAGCACCACCCGCGTCGAGGCAATATTCAGCGCCAGCCGCAACAACGTCGCTACCAGCAGGATGGTCGGGAACACGGTGAAGTCGAGCGGACGCAGCGCGTAAACCGAAACCAGCAGCACCACCAGTCCGAAAGCGATGTTGAAGGTGAATAGCATGTCCAGCGCCATCGGCGGCAGCGGAACCACCACCATCGCCAACATCGTAATGACGACCAGCGGGGCAGCGAAGCCCTGGGGATTAATTCCCCTGAGTTGCGTGGTTAGTGTCTCTCCGGCCATTTATCGTGCTCCTGTATCAGGCTTGTTCGTCAGTTGGCATGTAAGGATCGGGGCGCTCGGGTATCTCGGTTCCGTATTCACGCGCCACGCGCAACTGGAATACAAAGGCCAGCACCTGCGCCACGGCAAAATAAAGATGCGACGGGATTTCCTGGTCGATCTTGCAGTTGGCATAGAGCGCGCGCGCCAGCGGTGGGGCCTCGAAGATTTCGATATCGTGGAATGCCGCAATCTCGCGAATTTTGAGTGCGATCAGATCCTTGCCCATCGCCACTACCAGCGGTGCCGCCATGTTGTCGTGGTCGTATTTCAGCGCCACCGCGTAATGCGTCGGGTTGGTGATGATGACGTCGGCATCCGGCACCGCCTCCATCATGCGGCGCTGTGCCATTTCCTGCTGCACCTGGCGTATCCTGGACTTGACCTCGGGTTTGCCCTCGGTGTCCTTCATTTCGTCGCGCACTTCCTGTAGCGTCATCTTCAGTTTCTGCGAGTGATCCCAGAGCTGGAACGGTACGTCGATGGCGGCGATTAGTATCAGCGTCGAGGACACCACCAGGAAACTGATTCCGATCAGCCAGGCGCCGTTTTGCAGCGCCAGCGACAGCGATTGCATTCCCAGTCCGAGAAAATCATCGGCCTTGCTCCACAAAAAGCTTATCGCGACCACCGACACTACCAGGAACTTGGCCATCGCCTTTATCAGTTCCATCAGACCCTTGGAGGAAAACATGCGCTTGAAACCGTTGATCGGGTTTATCCGGTCGGTTTTGAAGGCCAGGGCGTCGACACTGAAAGCCCAGCCGCCTATCGCCAATGGCGTAAAAATCGCAACCACCGTCATCAGGAACAGGAACGGCCCGATTCCCGCCAGCGCGTCGGAAACCGTGGCCGCAAAACGTTCCAGCAAAGCCTGCTGGGAAAATACTTCGGTGCGCGACAGCGTAAAACCTTGCGTCATTAAGCCCGAAATGCTGGCGATCATGTGCGACCCCATGAATAGCAGTCCGAGCGCACCGAACACCATTATGGTCATGCTGTTGAGTTCCTTGGATCGCGGAACTTGCCCCTTTTGCTTCGCATCGCGAAGTTTTTTCGGGGTGGGTTGTTCGGTCTTTTCCTGACCGGAGTCGCTTTCGCTCGCCATCGCTGCGCCTCCTCAAGGGGTCACTATGGATTGCGATAGCTGCATCGCCTGCAGCATCATCTGGTTAATTCGCGGCAGGAAGCCTGGCAGCACCAGTATCAGGATGATAAATCCCATGAACATGGTGACCGGGAAGCCGACCGAGAAGATGTTGAGCTGCGGCGCGGCGCGGGTCATGACGCCCATCGCCAGGGTAATCACCAACATCGAGATCAGCGCCGGGATTGCCACCCACAACGCGCCGATGAACATTTGGCTGCCCCAGGCAGCCAGCGCCCAGAAGCTGTCACGCCCGACACCACTGGGCGAAATCGGCAAGCTGTTGAAGCTGCTCACTACCAGCTGAATCAGCGTCAGGTGTCCTCCCAGTGCGAGAAACAACAGCGTGCCGATGATAATCAGGAACTGTGATATGACCGGTACGTTAACCCCGTTGGTCGGGTCGACCATGGAGGCGAAACCAAGTCCCATGCCCATTGCAATCGCCTCGCCGGCAATCATCAGCGCACCGAACACCAGTTGCAGGGTGAAGCCCATCGACAGGCCGATCAGGATTTGCTGCGCGGAAATGAAAAGCCCTTCCAGCGACAGGGCTTCCACCTGTGGCACGGCAGGCAGCAGCGGTATCACCAGTACCGACAGCACGAAGGTCATAATAATCTTGATCCGGGTCGGTACCAGCCGGGTACCGATTACGGGCATGGCTATCAGCATGGCGCCGATGCGCATCATCGGCCAGATCAAGGAGCCAACAAACGCGGTAGCCTGGGCGAAGTCGAAATCCATCCTCGCTTCACCCGATCAGGCCCGGAATACCGATATACAGGCGCCGGGTAAAACTCAGCAACAGGTTCAGCATCCAGGGTCCGGCAATCAGAATCGACAGTAGCAAAACCATCAACTTGGGGATGAAACTCAGGGTCTGTTCATTGATCGAAGTAGCAGCCTGGAACATACCGATCACCAGGCCGATAGCCAGCGCAGACAACAACATCGGCGCGGAGATCATGGCGATCAGGTAGAGTGCCTGCTGCGACAGGTCGATGACGGTATCGGGCGTCATCTCATGCGCCTAGCAGGAAACTCGATGCCAGCGTTCCCATGATCAACGCCCAGCCATCGACCAGTACGAACAGCATTAACTTGAATGGCAGCGAAACAATCATCGGCGACAGCATCATCATACCCATCGACATCAGCACGCTGGCGACTACCAGGTCGATAACGACGAAAGGAATGAAAATCAGGAACCCGATCTGGAAAGCAGTCTTCAGCTCGCTGGTCACGAAAGCCGGCATCAACAGGGTTAGCGGCGTTTTTTCCGGGGACTCGATGTCGGTTACCCCGGCGATGTCGGCAAACATGCGGATATCGGTTTCGCGGGTTTGAGCCAGCATGAATGTCTTGAAGGGCTCGGTCGCCGCGCGCAGGGCGTCCAGCGCCGATAAGGAGCCATCCAGGTAAGGCTGGACCGCCAGCAGGTAGACCTGGTCGAACACCGGCGACATCACGAACAGGGTCATGAACAGGGCCAGCCCCAGGATGATCTGGTTAGACGGGGTCTGCGCGGTGCCGAGTGCCTGACGCAGTATCGACAGCACGATGATGATCCGGGTAAAAGAAGTCATCATCAGCAAGATGGCCGGCAACAGCGTCAACATCGTCATCAACGCCAGAATTTCGAGCGTCACGGTATAGGTCTGGCCGTCCCCGTTGCCGCCGTCGACCGAGATCGCCGGGATGCCAATCGACTGCGCATTCACTTCGGGCATCAGCAACAGCAGGATCAATCCAGCCAGATATTTCATGACGACTCCCGATCACCCATCAGGCGGTTGAGCTTGCTCGCGAACGAACCCGCCACCGCCGACGGCTCGCCTGGCACATCCAGCGGCTGCGACAGGGTATGTAACTTTTCGATTTTTCCGGGGGTCAGTCCGACCAGGATCTGTTCTTCCCCGATCTGCAGCAACACGATCCGGTCTCGCGTACCGATCGAAAGTCCGGCGATAATTCTGATCAGGCCACTGTGCGACTGCTGGTTCAGGTTGAACTTCCTGACCAGCCAGGCGAGGAGGAATATCAACGCCACGATCAGGATCAGTCCGCCGGTCAACTTCAGCAAATAAGGCGACGACATCGGTTCCAGCACAGTACCCGCCTGGTTCTCGGATTGCGCCTGCAGCGCCCCTGAAAACAGGGTCATTGTCAGTATCGACCAGCGCATTAACGTAGGTTCTTGATCCGGTCGGCGGGGCTGACGACGTCGGTCAGTCGAATGCCGAACTTTTCGTTGACCACCACCACTTCGCCATGCGCGACCAGCGTGCCGTTGACCAGCACGTCCATTGGCTCACCGGCGAGGCGGTCGAGTTCGACGATCGAACCCTGGTTGAGCTGCAGCAGGTTACGGATGCTGAGCTGGGTGCGTCCGATCTCCATCGCGATGGTAACCGGAATGTCCAGAATGACATCGAGTTTTACGTCACCCGAGTTCGGTGTCGATGAATCGTTCAGCTGTCTGGCCGTCACCTGCTGGAAACCGTCGTCACCGGCTTCGTCGCCGTCGGCGCCGCCCTGCGCCTCCACGGCAGCGTCCCAATCAGCGGCCGTTGCATCCTGCTCCACAGCTTCTTCTGTTTCAATACTCATATCAGTCTCCTGCAGACTATTCAGGGTGAGCGATTGCGCTCTTGATTTCTTCGTTCTCGGGATCGTAGATTTCGACGATCTCTTCGACCTTGACCGCGGTGTTGCCCTGGTGCTCGCCATACTGACCGCGGATAATCGGCATTTCCTCGGCAAGTAACACGACCTGCTCGGGCATATCGATCGGGATGATGTCGCCGACCTTGAAATTGATCAGCTCGGATACCGGCAGCTGTTTTTCGATGAACAGCGCCTGCATGTTGATCCTGGCGTGCATTAACTCTTCCTTGAGTAAAATTGCCCAGCGCTCGTCGATATCGCCGCGATCACTCTGTACCCCGGCATCGAGCAGCGGGCGGATCGGCTCGATCATCGAGTAGGGATAGACCACGTGAAGATCGCCGCCACCGCCGTCGAGCTGAATGTGAAAATTCGACACCACGACGACCTCGGACGGGCTGACGATATTCGCCATTTGCGGGTTGACCTCGTGGTTGTGGTAGCTGTAGTCCACCGCCATTACCGGGGACCAGGCCTTTACCAGGTCGCTGAAACACATTTGCACCACCTTCTCGATGACCCTGAGCTCGGTGCTGGTGAATTCGCGTCCCTCGACATTGTCCTGAATGCTACCGTCGCCACCGAAAAAATTATCGACCAGAATGAAAACCAGCCTGGGATCGAGCACGATCAGGCCGGTTCCCCGCAGCGGAGCCATCTTGATCATGCTCAGGCTGCTAGGTACGGGCAAGGTCTGCATGTACTCGGCAAACTTGATCTTCTCGATGCCGTTGACCGAGATTTCCGGCGACTTGCGCAGCATGTTGAAAAAGCTGACGCGAAAGTAGCGCGCAAAACGGTCGTTGATCATTTCCAGAGTAGGCAGCCGCCCGCGAACAATACGCTCCTGGTTATTGAAGTCGAAGGGCCTGGCCTCGCCATCAAACATGCTGTCATCGGGAGAGGTGTCGATAGCGCCGTCATCGACACCACCGAGCAGTGCGTCTACTTCATCCTGACTGAGAATATCGGTGCTCAAGCCGGCCCCCTATTGCATCACGAAACTGGTGAAGAACACGTTCTCGACTTCGCCGCCCGAACCATGTTCATTGATCACCGTCTGTACCGTTTCCAGTGCCGTTTTTTGCAGCTGCTCCTTGCCCTCGGGCACCCGCAGATCAGCGGATTTCTGCTGGCCGAACAAAACCAGCAGGTTATTACGAATCAACGGTTTGTGTTTTTCCAGGTCATTCGCGACATCGTCGTTAAAGGTCAGCACCTGCATCGATATCTGCAGGAAGCCAACCGGGTCTTCGGGCGCCAGGTTAACGGTGAAGGCAGGCTTCAGATCGATATAGCTTGGATCACCGCGTGATACCTCGACCTCCTCCACTTCGGCCTCGGCGCTCTGGTCGCCGCCACCGACGATTAACAACGTGCCGCCAATCGAACCACCGACCAGAATCAGCGCGCCGACCACGATCAAGACCAGCTTGAGCTTGCTGCCGCCCTTTACTTCCGTTTCGCCCGCTTCCGCCTGTTTCTCTTCTGCTGCCATCATGGATCCTCAATATTTACCGATACCAAAGGCCGAGCAATTCCTGTGCCAATAAATTATTATTATTAATATCAATAACTTAAATAAGCTGATTTTTAATTAGGCGGTTTTTTGACGGATCTTTTTCGGCATAGAGCCAATAAGCTGTCGGCCATTTTCAGGATCGATTCGCCAGGGGAACGGGGGAAAGCCTTCGATTTGCGGGCATAAAGGCCGCTTCGAGGGGATCTGAGTATTAATTTCGGTACGAAGGATCCGGCAGGTATATCTTCGCGGAATCTTTGCTCCGATCCCTTCCAGGAAACCTGGTTTTCCCCAACCGCAAAAAAGATTGCGGCCCGCAGGCCGCAACAAGGGGGGTAATCAGGCGAAGGTGTCTAGCAGACCCTCGCCACTCAAGAAACGGGATTGCTCGAGCTGCTGCGTGGACCCGCTCTCCTGGCTGAATTCATCAGCCTGGCCGGCAGGTTCATCGCTGGCGGTTTGCGAACGCGCCTGCTGCTGATCCTGGCGCTGGGAAACATCAACGTTGACGTTTTGATAACCGTTGTCCTGCAGGAAGTCGCGCAGGCGCTGCGACGCGGTTTCGATCAAGTCACGGGTTTGCGCATGCTGGGTCTGGATCGTGATCGTGGTCGCATCATCGGCGATCTTCACGTGCACATCGAGCTTCCCCAGCATTGGTGGGTCTATCCTGATCGTCGCGGTGTTCTGCTTTTGATTGATCATCCAGTGGATGCGTTCGCCCAGGCCGTCGCCCCATTCAGCGGCATCCCCGCCACGCGCCAGGTTCATCGTATCGAACTGTGCGGGCAAGGGCTGCTGAACTGCTGTCTGAACGCTGGTCGCCACGGTTACCGCATTGTGCGCGGGCATCGCGGTTATGTTCTGCGGCGTCGGGTTGCCGGCCGGTTGCGGCGGCAACTCGAAACCGCGATTACCCCCAGCTTCCGCGACGACCGCCTCCGCGGGCGCCCGGCTCATCGTCGCCAGATTCCTGAGCGCATCCCCTGGATCGCTCGGGCCTGGTTTATCGGCAGTCAACGGAATCTCCCGCGCCGATGCCATTTCCTCGAGCACGCGCTTCTCCCGCCGCGGGTCGGTTGCGACAGGCAATGGCTCGCTTTCTGCCAGTGCATCCCTGGCGACAACACCCGGCGGTAAATTCGCGACGCTGGCCCGGCTATCCAGCCGTTCAGCGCCCGTAATTACCGGCTTTACCAGTCCCTCGGCAGACTCATCCCGGCCTGCCATCGAGGCAGGGACTTCCACTACTTGCGAACCGGTCCGTGTAACGCTCTCGTTGCCCCGGGCTATCTGCGAAATTTCAATCGAGCTCGATTCGGCGCGAACATCCGGCATCGACCGGACGCCGGCAAGTCGTACCGGCACAGGTTCCGTTACCAGCAGACGCGCCGCGTCAAGATCCCTGGTTTCCGCGATCGCATTGGGGCTAATCCCGCTCTTGCCAGCATCCACGGCGTTCGCAGTCAAGTTCTGTTGATCCGGGTTTCGCGCCGATTCCGGCTCGACCTTCCCGGGATTATCGGATGCGAGCGCCAGGTCTGGTCGAGGCCCCGGCGATCCGGCCTTGGCGAGCAGGGCTTCCGTACCGATGTCACCGCTATCCGGCAATAAATTTCCGCCGGCAGGCAAGGCTTCGCCCGTCACCGCCCGGCTGCTGCCATCGGCCGCGAGCGTCGCTAACGACGGACTGCCCAAGGCCTCGTTCAACTCGACCGGGATCGTCGCCACGGGGTCGGTATCGGTCGTTACCTGGATTTGTTGCTGTGCCAGGTAATCCATCCAGCTCGCATCCGCTGCCTTGCCGGATACCATTTCGGGATCGATCGAAGCATCCGATACCTGTAGATAATATTGTTTGAATTCAATAACTTGATCTATATTTTCAACTTCCCGGGGAAGTTGTTGCTGCAGCAGGTGGGTGAAGTTTTCGCCGACGCCTCGCTCGACCACGGGCATTTCCGGCATATCCAGGGTCAATGAGCGTATATCGGTTAGCATTATATTCATGTCGTCATCCAGTCAGTAGCTGCTTGGCAATTGCGTTACGGGCCATTGCCTGAACTGAATGCATCATGCGTGCCAGTTTTACGAGCTGGCCTCAGCGACGACGGCTATTGCGCTGCGCGAATTCATCGAGCGCCTTTTGTTCCTTGCGTTCCTGCTCGGTGAACTCCTGTTGCTTCAACCTGTCCACGACCTTGTGCATCTTATTTGAATCGATACGCGTTACAGTCCATTGCTGGCGTTTCTGCTCCAGTTCGCGCTGGCGCAGTTCTACCAGGTCTATCTGGTGGACAATCGTCTGGTCGAGCTGCTGCATGAAGCGATTGAACTCCTGCAATTCAATCGGGGTGAAGACACCGATATCGTATTTTTTCTTTTGCAGGTAATCGAGCTTGTATTCCTGTAACTGGGCCAGGCGCTTCTGCTCACCCTCGAGTACCGACTGGCTTTGCGCGACCTCCTGCAAGGCTCGCTGCTCTTTTTTGTCGGCATGCTGTACCACCGGATGCAAACGCTGGGTTCTGGTCATTACCTAGCTTCCCCTGCCGGCTGCAGACCCGGTTCGAGCGCGGTCTCGAGCGATGGGTCCTGGCCTGCGTCATCACTGCTATCGAGCACCGCGCCGAGCTGGTCACGACTGCTGATGAAATCCACCGACCGGTTCATGTCCTG
>Ga0316201_10000109_pt1 | contig 34773 bp, 32 predicted proteins | sample CS6wburrow_MG_FD_204516 | JGI IMG/M metagenome (GOLD analysis project Ga0316201, IMG submission 204516) | Coastal sediment microbial communities from Delaware Bay, Delaware, United States - CS-6 worm burrow | ecosystem: Environmental > Aquatic > Marine > Coastal > Sediment | place: USA...
CGGTGTGTCGGACACGGCAGCAACTCGGTAGCGTGCTGCCGTCTGTTCAAGGTAATGCTTGCGAACAAGTTTTCCGTAGGCTTTGACAATATCGGCATCTGGATCATTGGCCTCTCGCATTTCGCGTCGTTCGCGGCGAACGTCCTGCACCTCGATGAGTACTTTGTCAGACCTCGGCAGTCGTCGAATTTCAGCCGGTTGTCTCGATGGGCCCTGCAGCTGGTCCAGAAGCCATGAACGCGGTTGCTTGCCTGCCCGTGCCAATTCGCCCGGCCGAGCGCCAAGGCCAAAGCGATTGGCAGCAATCACGGCATAGCTCGTTTTCATGGTTGTTCCCTTTGCGGCCGTCTGAAACCGTCTGTAGCCTGTATCAACGTATCCTCTCCTGCTTGGTTGACTCAAACCCGGTTTCGTATGACAGCTCGAGAATTACGGAAATATTGCGTGCCGAGCCGAATTGACAGATATTTCACATGAAAAAAACAAAGACTTATATTCTTGCATCCAAACACTGCGCGGCACGCATCTACCGGGTAAGAGCACCTCTTGCATACTAAAAAGGAGTAGTACCGTGGTTGAAGAATTAATTCCGATCGTGATGTTTATTGGGCTGACGATCGTTTTCGTCGCGTTGTTCTGGTTTCGCTACCGAGCGCGTCGTGACATGCAAGACACGTTCAGAACCGCACTTGAAAAAGGGCAGGAGCTAACGCCAGAAGTGATTGACCGGCTGGGACACCCTAAACCTGCCAAGGATAAGGACTTCAGGCTGGGCGTGATCTGGCTCGCAATTGCCTTCGGCATGGTACTCATTGCAGTCGCAGTGCCGGATGATACTGGCCACGCGTTTCGAGGCACCCTGGCTGGCGGCGCGTTCCCGTTTGCAATCGGCGTTGCCTACATGATCTTGCATCGATTTTCGAATCGCGACCAATAGCCGGAACTACGACGTTGACCAATGGCGAAGATTACCAGCTCGTCGCAAAGGTGGTGTCCTCTCAGGACACCGCAGCATTCGGCGAGCTGGTGCGACGCCACCAGTCTCAGGTTCGCAATTTCCTGCGCAAGCTGGCGGGCGACATATCGGCGGCCGATGATCTTTCGCAGGACTGTTTTATGCACGCCTGGGCCAAGATGCATACTTTTTCGGGCCGGGGTTCATTCATTGGCTGGCTGCTGAAAATTGCCTACACGACGTTCTTGCAGTCGAAACGAAAGTCGAAGCGTTATGCGGAAGTCATCGAACAGGTAGGGCACAAAATGGAAGTGGATTCGCAGACCTACACATTGCAGGCCGACGAGGTGACAGACCTCGACAAGCTGCTCGCCGTTCTGGACGAGGAAGAGCGGGCTATCATGATTATGTCCTACGCTTGCGGCTTGTCGCACCGGGAGATTGGCGATGCAACGTCAATGCCGGTTGGCACGGTGAAATCCGTGATATTTCGTGGTAAACAGAAGATCAGGACGAGTTTTGACATCAAAGATCATCAACATGGCTGAGAGAATTAAAGACGCAGACGACCGGCTTCTCGAGTCGATGTTTGCAGCGGCGCCAATCGCCGATGCGGGCTTCAGCGCAGCCGTCGTTAAGCGAGTCCGCCGTCAATTGTGGCTACGGCGTCTTGCAGTGCCGGTTGCGGCATTAATTGGTGGGGCGATCGCCATCAAACCGTTGGCAGGTTTCGTAACCATTGTGGCCAGCCTGACGTCGATGGTCCCACCGCAGCTGATCGACGCGACTACATCGATGCTGCCGCAGCTTTCGACCATCGTTCTTGGCGCAATGGTTCTCGGAGTCTGCCTGCTGGGTTTGCGCGCGCTCGAGGACTAGTATTTCGAACCGCAAGCAGGCTGTCGAACGGCGCACCAGCATTTCGTTTGTCATCGCCGCAGTGCTCGGTTACATTCGGGCTATGACTCTTCGCGACGAAGTCGAAAACTTATTGCCCAACTGGGAGCGCTGGTATCCGAGCCTCTTCGACGCGGCCTATGACCTTGGCATTATCAAGGCTGAGGTCTGCGATCCCAACTCACTGATGCTGACGCGCAGACACGCGAAAGTCCGGCAACGCGCGGAAGACGCGCACCGCGAAAAGTGGGGCGGGGACTCACAGGAATAGTTCATGCAATTTGATCTCAACTCGGTGAGGGCGCAGTTTCCGGCGCTTTCAATCACTGATAATGGTGTTGCACGTATCTACTTTGACAATCCAGCCGGCACACAGGTGCCAACTGGCGTTGCCACTGCGATGTCGGACTGCTTGTTGAAGACAAATGCCAATCTGGGGGGGTATTTCGCCTCCTCAGAAGAGGCCGGCTGTGTCGTAGACTCGGCTCGCCGGTCGATGGCCGACTTCCTTAATGCGCCAGCGGTCGATGAAGTCATCTTCGGCCACAACATGACGACACTCACGCTGCATATGTCGCGCTCTTTAGGCCGTCTGTTCAAACCTGGTGACGAGATCGTGCTGTCGCAAATGGATCATGATGCCAATGTCTGGCCCTGGGTGCTTCTCGCTCGCGACCTCGACCTGACCGTCAAGTGGATGCCGTTTGATACAAAAACATTCGAGTTTGATGCACGCGTTCTAGATGATTTGTTGACTGACAGGACACGGCTCTTGTGCGTTGGTGGCGCCAGCAATCTGATCGGAACGATCAACGACATCACGGCGATGTGCCATCAGGCTCGTGACGCCGGTGTTATAACTTACATCGATGCGGTTCAGTCGGCGCCGCACGTCGCGACCGACGTTCAGGCTGTCGGCTGCGACTTTCTGGTCTGCTCCGCCTACAAGTTCTTCGGACCGCATCATGGCATTCTTTGGGGGCGCAGGGAGGTGCTCGAGCGTCTTGAGCCATACAAGGTTCGGCCGGCACCCGCCGAAATACCGGATTGCTTCGAAACCGGAACACAGAGTCATGAGGACTTCGCGGGCGTCGCGGCAGCGGTTGACTACTTCGAGTGGGTCGGCGCGACGATGGCGCAGGAATACGCAGGACGCTGGTCGCACCTCTCTGGACGGCCGCAGACATTGCACGCCGCAATGGATTTTCTCTTCGACTACGAAAAATCTCTGGCGGAGCAATTGATCGATGGGCTACAGCAGTTCGACGGAGTAACCATTCAGGGAATCACGGATGCCGACGCGATGCACAGGCGCGTGCCGACGGTGGCTTTTACCCATGACCGTGTCAGCGCGCCGACGATCGCGGAATCGCTTGCGAAAAAGAACATCTTTGTCTGGAGCGGCCACAATTACGCAGTAGAGGTTGCGAAGGCGCTCGGGATATACGACACGGGCGGGGCGGTACGCGTAGGCCCCGTACACTACAATAGTTCAGCGGAAATCGACCAGCTCTTGAACGAGCTCGGGCCTATCCTCGCCCGGTGACGAAGTGCTGCTCCGTGGCGCGAACCCGTCCCCAAAACAAAGAAAGCCGCATTTCTGCGGCTCTCCGTGAGATCTCGTATCTGAAAAGGAGGGTCAGCAATCCGTGCAGCAATGCTGCAATGTCTGCGTCAGACCTAACGGGTTCCCAGATACCTCTGTTATCTCACTCGACATGGATCACCTCCTTTTCATTTGTTAGCCCACATCCAGTATGTCTCGTAAACCAATAGATTCCAAGGAAAAAAATAGATCCAAAAACGCCTTCAATTCTCTGTATTTTGTGGGTTATTATTGTCGGCCACATACGTTCCACCGGTAAACTTGGTGAGTGATGCTATGTATACTTCAGTCCTTGTCTGCGATACTAAAACCGCAGCCACATAACAAACAAAGCGAGAACATAAATGGCGATCGCAGATCTCAAGAATGTATTGAAAATCTTCAGCGGTTCTGACGTGAGTGCGGACCAGGAGAGTGAACTGTTCAAAGAAGTGTTGCTGATGACGCTCGCGAGAGCTGCTGATGCCGACATCAACATTCAGACCGTTGAGGTCGATCGCATTCGCGAGATACTCAAGGCGCATACCGGAGAAGATTTCACGACGGCCGACATTCGTGTCGCAGCTCGTGCAGAACTTTATGCGGAGGCAACGCTGGTCAAGTATCTTGGTAGCGTTTACAAGAAGCTCTCCGACGAGCATCGTGCCGAGACGATTCAAGCACTGGCCGATGTTTTTCGAAGCGACCAGTCAGTCAGCGTGCTGGAGGTAGATTTCTTCGACAATGTTGCCGGAGCGCTGCATGTGAAGCCGTCGCAGGTCGCGGGCCTTATTGCCGGAGATGTTGGCTGAGCCAATCTTTCCCGGTCCATGTAGAATTCAAGAAGCGGGCGTAAGCCCGCTTTTTTTTCACCGTCCGGAAAATCGCAACCGCTTCTTGATTTTTCAGGCGGCGCGGAATTCGGTAACTTCGCGGCGCTATTCGCCGGTTCCATCATTTGAGGTCGACGCCGCTTCGTCGACCTCATTGTTTCGATAAACGACAAACAAACCGGACGCAACAATGATGAGCGCGCCGACGGCGACCCAGATATCTGGAATTTCATTCCAGAATACATAGCCTGCGATCGCGCCGCCGATGAGCGCCGTGTACTCAAGTGGCGCAAGCAGTGCGGGTGAGGCCGCTCGATAGCCGTTGACCAGGCCAATCCACGCAATCACCGAACTTGCGCCGGCGGCGATCAGCAGGGCCCAGCCCATCACATCAGGGCTCAACCAGTTTTGCGGACTCAGCAGTGCTGTCGACACGATCAGCGGACCGACGACGACGTAGAAAGATAGCGCTAACGTTGATTCGGTCGCAGAAAGCTTGCGAGCTGTGATCGCCTGGCAGGCATAGCAGAAAGCGGCTAAAAGCACAGCGATGGATGCGAGGGACAACTCTCCCGTGCCGGGTCGCAGCATGATCAGGACGCCAACGAATCCAAACGTTACTGCACTCCAGCGTCGCCAGCCGACGGGCTCATCCAGAAATACCGCCGATAGCGCGGTGACCATCAGCGGTGCCGTGTAACCGAGCGTAAAGGCAGTCACGAGCGGCATCTTGCTTAGGCCGTAGAAGAATCCGAACATCGCGCCAACCGCGAGAATCGTCCGCAGAAGGTGCCAGGCTCTCTTTTCTGTATTGAGTGAGCGAATGCCGCCGAATTGCGGTGCGATGACAAGTAGTAATCCGATAGCGATTCCGCTGCGCAAGAAAATGAACTGCTGCAAAGAGTAGGTGCGTAGCAATTCCTTGGCGAAGAGGTCCAGCAACAGGCCACCCGCAACGCCCAGCATTAACCACGCGACGGCTTTCCTAACGTGCTCGTTGTCGGAAGTCTGAATCATGGCTTAACGAGGAACCCGCAACGTGAACATAAGCTGAACATAGTCGCACGGTCGCGCCTGCATGCCCACAGGTTCAGCGTCGATTCAGTGTCACGAGCCTCTAATGGCACTGTAGGCAATCAAAGGACGCTGATATGAATAACTTCAAATATAGAACCGGGCTGCGCTTTGGCATGTCGCTGGTATTGTTATCGCTTGCTGTGGCAGGACATGCCGCTACTGCTAACGACGATTCGGTACGGAAGACCGTAACGTCCCAAGGGCTCGTTAGTGAAGGCGGCGCGAAAGCCGACGCGGAACCGAGCACGGATCAATACAACGAGCTTGCACTTGCGGGTTCTCGCATCAAACCGTCACGTTCGGCCGGACAGCAGAAAATATCTGGCGGTGGGGCGTCATCGCCGAATACGGATTTCTGGATTCATTCGGCCGACGTGGAGCTGTTTCTGGATCAAGATCGCGATGGCTACTTCACGGGTATCGATTTGCTGTTCGATGCCGATACCTATTACGACGTAGCGGACGTATATGCAGTTCTGTATCTGAGCTATGAGTACGGTCCGTGGAATGAGTACGCGGAAACAGAGACGTTCACAATCTTCGGCGCCGCTGCCGGGGATGAGTATGTTGTGGAGACCGACCTGGTGGAAGGTTATCCGACGGGTAACTACGACATCCTGATCGAGCTCTATGACGCGTACGACAATACATTCGTGGCCAGCCTCGGGCCGGAAGATACCTCGCTCCTGGCGATTCTTCCTCTTGAGGACATTGGGCGAGACGCGCCTGCAGGCACGACCCAAATCGTCGTGAACCCGGGTGGTGGCGGTTCGCTGGACTGGTTCCTGATGCTCGGACTGGCTGGAATCAGCCTGCTTGGTCGCAGGTCTCAGTTTGCCGAGGAGGCCTGATACGCAGCATGCGCACGGCGTGCCGTGCGCATGACTTTTCGTCCCCACGCGGCGAGGCTGTCGAAATAGACGTATAGCGCCGGTACCACCAAAAGCGACACCACCGTCGAGAATGCGAGTCCGCCGATAATCGCCCTGGCCATCGGATAGTAAGGCGGACCATCGCCGCCAACCTGGGTCGAACCCATGGCAAGCGGTGTCAAACCTACGATCGTTGTCGCAACCGTCATCAGGATGGGTCGAAGTCTGTCGCGCCCGGCAATGACGATAGCTCGCTCTCGTAGCACTCCTTCCTGGCGCAGATTGTTAATGTGATCGACCAGTACGATACCGTTGTTAACGACGACTCCGATCAGAATCATGATGCCGATCATCGCCATAAACGAAAAAGTCGTGCCCGTCGCCGCAAAGAACAGAAAGACGCCGAAGATCGAAAAAACTATGGAGCCGAGGATGATGGAAAAGGGCAGCAACAACGACTCGAATAGTGCGGCCATTACGAGGAAGATACAGGCGACACCCAGCAGGATGTTTGTCGTCATCATGTCCGCGGTTTCATCCTGACGTTCGAAACCGCGTCCTTCTTTCCAACCGTAGCCGGGGGGCAGGTCGATCTGCTCCATCAGGCTTTTGACGCGAGGTCTCACATCATCCGGGCCGACGTCTTTCTCGAGGTCGGCTGACAATATGACGGCCGTCTGCCGGTCCGTGCGGCGAATCGTGTCCGGAGAATTGCTAACCCGAAAAGACGCGACGCTACCGAGGGTAATTCTGCGGCCATCCGGTGTGTACAGTGGCAGGTCGGCGAGCTGGTCGATGCTTTGTTTGTCGTCGTCGCGAAATGCGATACGTACAGCTATTTCCCCGGTCTCACCACGGAACTCGCGAAGGTTTTCACCACGCATTGCAATACTCACCGACTGCGCAATGTCGCTGGCGGTCAGCCCGACGGCCGCCGCTCGGGTACGATCAATACTGATACGAACTTCGCGATCTCCGGTCTCCGCGTCGCTGCGCACATTCTTGAGCCCTTCGACTGTGGATAATGCACGAACGACATCTACGCTTAGCTGATTAAGTACCTCTGTAGAGTCACCGCTTACTTGAATCGTGAAGCCCTCGCCACCGCCTTGCTGGTCGAACTTGAAGCTCGGTTTGCCTATCGCTATTGACGGCAGATCTTTTTCTATGCGCTCTATGATCTCCTTGGTCGATAGTGTTGCGTCTTTCTCATCGGTCAAAAGGAGCGTCGATTCAGCGCGTCCCTGATCGTAATAGCTGTAGATTGACCGGATATTGAACTCCTCCTGGCGCGAGAACAAATAGTCCTCAACGGTCTCAACCGTCTTCTCGATACGCTCCAGAGAATGCTGTCCTTCGACGTGATAAGGCATGAACAATCGTCGACCGACATCCTGTGGAAACATGTCGAACTTGACGAGATCCAGGGCCATAGGCAGCACCCCGATGACGCAAACCATGACGATGCCAAGTGCCGACCACCAGCGATGACCAAGAATCCACTCGAGACCTGCAACATACCTGTTGGTCAGTCGGGACATCCAGGCGCCTTCTTTGGGCCGTGGCGGGATGGCGACACGGGCGGCAAGCATGGGTACCAGTGTTTGAGCGATCACCAGTGAAGCGACAAGCGCGACAATGATGGTAATCGCAACGTGCGTGAGAAATATGGTGATGTCTATCTGTGCACCGAAGATGATTGGCGCGAATACGATGATCGTCGTCGCTGTACCGGCGATGACAGCGAGACCGACCTCGTTGACACCAGCGATCGTGGACGTGAAAGGGTCGTCTGGCTTTTCGGTACGATGCCGAAAAATGCTCTCAGTGATTACGACGGCATTGTCGACCAGCATTCCGACAGCCAGCATCAGGCCCATCATCGACAGGATGTTCAAGGTCAGGCCAGCGAAATACAGGGCGCCCAGCGTAATCATTAGTGAAAACGGCACCGACGCCGTGACGATCAACGTCGTCGTAACCTGACGCAAAAACAGGTAAAGGACGAAAATCGCCAGCAGGCCACCAAGCGCGCCAGCCCTGAGCAGGTCCGCAAGGGACTCGCGGACGCTATCGCCCTGATTGTCCAGCGAGAATATGTTGATACCCCGCATCTGGGGCAGCTCGCCGATCTTCTCGACTTCAGCCATGACGCGATCCGTGACGTCGACGAGATTCGATCCGGTTGTCTTGTTGATTGCGACGCCAATCGCATAGTCGCGGTCCAGGTGCCGTCCGTAATTGCGTTCGGGCGTGCGTAGTTCAACGTTGGCGATGTCTCGCAAGCGAAGTCCTGAAGGGTTAATAACGAGTTGACGAATTTCCTCTACCGACGTGAATTCGCCACTGGGGCGCACGCTGAAGCGCTGGTCGCCGGCAGTGATTTTGCCGGCACTGACTGCGAAATTGCTGCGCACCAAGATATCCCGAACAGCGGCAATATCCACTCCGTGCGCGGCGAGCATGTCGGGCTTCATAAGTATTCGCACTTCGCGAGGATCTACGCCATGAAGATCGACGCGGGACACGCCCTCGATACGTTCAAGTCGCCGTTTGAGCAGCCGGTCGAGAAGGTCATAGCTGTCAGACAAGTCGCGCTCACTGGATATTCTGAGCTGCAGCACAGGCTGGTCGCCCAGCGAACCGGTAAAGACGAATATCCGCCGGATATCATCAGGCAAAAGGTGGCGTATTCCATCCACTTTCGCCCGAGCTTCGATGCCCTTAGCGCCCATGCTCTGGTCCCAGGCGAACTGCAGGAAGATCTGCGACTGACTTTCGCTGGAACTCGAGAACATTTGCTCGACACCGGACAGCGTGGCGAGTGCCTCTTCGACAGGCCGCGTAATCAGCCGCTCAATCTCTTCAGGCGTCGATCCGGCATAGGGAATCTGTATGAATATGCCCGGGAATTCGATATCCGGAAATTTCTCCAGCGGCAAGAGTCGTGCGGCGATTACCCCGACCAGGGCCATCGCGACAAAGACGACGACGGTGGTAACGGGGCGGCGCAGGGCGATCTTGGTGTGTTTCATCCAGCCGCTCCCACACTCTGCGTCGCTGCAGCCGACGGCCATCGCTTTCGGTCCAGCAGTGAATATACGACGGGGATAACAAGAAGCGTAAGCAATGTTGAAACTACGAGTCCGCCGATGACGGTAATGGCCATCGGTGTCCGCACTTCAGAACCTTCGCCAAAACCCATCGCCATTGGCAGCAGCCCGAGCGCCGTTGTCAGCGACGTCATCAGAATAGGTCTTAGCCGAGCCTCGCCCGCCTGCACGATCGCATCGTGGCGTGCAACACCCTGGGAGCGAAGCTGATTGATCAGGTCGACAAGGACAATCGCGTTGTTTACTACGATCCCGGCCAGCATGATCACGCCTATCAGAGCCACTATGTTCACGGTAGTACCCGTGATGAACAGCGCGAGTACGGCCCCAACCAGCGCAAGCGGTATGGTAAAGAGAATGACGAAGGGGTGAATAAGCGATTCGAACTGTGACGCCATCACCAGGTAGACCAGGAAAATGGCGAGCACCAGCGCGAATTTCATGGACTCAAACGAGGCCTCCATCTCTTCGCTCTGTCCGGACACCAGTGCGGTGATACCGTTTGGCAACGGAATACGGCCGACGATCAAATCGGCCTCCGCCGCCGCCGCTCCCAGGTCGCCATAGGCTACATTCGCCGTAATGATTGCGACGCGCTCCTGTGCGACGCGGCGGATCTCGGACGGTCCCTGCGATACGACGACATTTGCCACTGCATCCAGGGTAACGGGTCTGTCAGACGTCGGATTGACGATCAGTCCTCGGATTTCGTCGATGCTCGACTGACGAGCGTCCACACTGCGAACGAGAACATCGATCTTCTTGTCTCGCCATGTGTAGCGAGTCGCCAGTTCGCCGCGAACGTTTGCTACGACCCGGTTGGCAATGTCGCGAACGTTAAGACCCAGTTTTGACGCGCGTTCCTGGTCGAAAATGATCTGAATCTCAGGGTTGCCTCTTTCGACCGTGGTCTTAATGTCGGTGAATCGATTCGATTTCGACATGTCCGAGACAACTCGGTTGCTGACGCTAGCGAGACCCTCGAGGTCGTATCCGGAAATTTCGATTTGCAAAGGGCTCGAAAATGACAACAGCGCCGGACGACTGAATTCATACTGCACACCCGGCAGCCGAGCGAGTTCTCTGCGTATAGCCTCCATGGTCTGGTTTTCGGCCTCACGTCCCGAACCCGGCTTCAAAGAGATGCTGAGGGTTCCGGTGTTGTCTCCGGCGTCGACCGGATTCGCGTCCAGCCGGTTGCCTGTGCCCGCTACAGAGTAGTCAAGTGCAACAGCGTCGATATTGCTGGCAACACGCTGCGTACTTTGTATGGCGCGGTCTGTTTGTGACAGTGGAGCGCCCGGGGGAAGGCGCAAATCAACGTTGAACTCGCCTTGTGAGAACTGAGGAATCAGCTCGGTACCAAGGCGTGGAAGCAACGACATCGTCGCCGCAAAGATAAGTACGGCAGCCCCCACGACCAACCAGCGATTGGCAAGAGAAGCGCGAAGTAGTGGCGTGTAAATAGCCGCAGCTGCGGCAAACAGGCGCTGCATCAGCCAGGTTGGTACCCACAGCAGGATCCAGAACAGCTTTCGTATCGCGTAAAATGCGGCGCCAAACAAGCGAACAATGAACGCGACAAAGCGTGTGAAGCTTCCCGGAGGCTTGCCGTCGCCACCATCGTCATACCGACTTCGAGCGCCGAGAGAGGCGAGCATCGGAATCAGCGTCAGCGCGACGATCAGCGAAAATACCAGTGCAAAAGTCACTGTCAGCGCCTGATCGCGAAACAACTGCCCGGCGATACCGCTAATGAAGACCATAGGGAAAAATACCGCGATGGTTGTCAGCGTGGAGGCGACCACAGCGCCGGCGACTTCGGCAGTGCCGTTCTGTGCGGCTGCTATCGTCTCCTGTCCCTGTTCCTTTTTCCGTACGATGTTTTCCAGAACGACGATGGAGTTGTCGACAAGCATGCCGACGGCGAGCGCGATGCCGCCGAGCGACATGATGTTCAACGAAATATCGTTGGTATACATCAGCAGGAAAGTTCCGATTACAGACACCGGAATGGCTATACCTACTATCGTTGTTGCCCGGGAGTCACGCAGGAACCCATACAGCACGAGAATTGCGATCAGTCCACCCAGGAATGCTGCAATCCTGACATCGTCTACCGCCGACGAAATGAACGTCGATTGATCGTGAATTTTTACTATTTCAGTATCGTCGGGCAGTGATTCGCGAATGCGTTCGAGGCGCTGGTCGATACGGCGAGCAACCTGCACAGTATTCGCATCACCCTCCTTGTACACGGCCAGTTCTACCGATTCGCGACCTTGTACTCGCGTAATCGCTTCGCGTTCTTTATGGCCGCGCTCAACGGTAGCTACGTCGCCAAGGTAGACGGGCCGCCCGGCAACGTTTGCGATAATCGCGCCGCGAAACTCGTCGACACTCTGGAATTCATTGAGTGTCCGGACCAGAAATCGCTGATTGCCTTCTTCGAGGCGGCCGCCCGACAGGTTGATGTTTTCGGCACGAATACGACCTGCCACCTGCTCAATGTTGATGCCGAGCTGCGAGAGCTTTTGCTGATCGACACGAATCTGGATTTCGTCTTCGAGGCCGCCACTGACCTTAACTGCCGCCGTGCCTTCTTCGGCCTCCAGCTCCGTCTTGATACTGTCCTCTGCAAGTCGCCGCAATAACTTCAGGCGAGCTTCTTGAGATTCGTTTCCTGCGGCATCGTCACCGAACCTCAGGCCGAGTCGCACTATAGGTTCAGAAGACGGATCGAAGCGCAGCAGCAATGGCCGCTCCGCCTCCAGTGGCAGCGACAGGATATCCAGTTTCTCGCGAACGTCGACGCCCGCAATGTCCATGTCGGTGCCCCAGAGAAATTCGACCGTAACGTCGGATTGCCCGGACCGGGAAACGGATCGAACCAGGCGAACGTTTCGAACGACACCGACCGATTCCTCAATAGCCTTGGTGAGAAGATTCTCAACTTCTACCGGCGCCGCACCCGTCAGTTCGGTGCGAACCGTGAGCGTCGGGTAGGAGATGTCCGGGAGTAGATTAAGCTTGAGCCTGGAAAGCGACACCATGCCGAACAGTACGATCGCAACCATGAGCATGACGATCGTGACACGCCGCTCCGTTGCCAGTTCGATAAGGCGGCGCATCAGTCGTCACCCTCGGCTGTGTCATTCGCATTCTGGTCGTCTGCATCGTCGACTTGCTTATCGGCGTCGTCCGCCGCGCCAATTATGGTTACTACTGCATCCTGCTTCAGGCCGACCTGTCCAACTGTAATGACCTGGTCGTCGTCATCGAGACCTTCAATTATCTCCATCAGGCCGTTGTTGCTGAAACCGGTCTGTACGACCTTGCGAACTGCGACGTTGTCCTCAACAACAAAAACGCTCGTCTCGCCCATTTCTTCCAAAACGGCGCTACGCGGAATCTGTAGCGCATTCTCATGCTTGTCGAAAACAATGCTCATTCGGCCGAACATGCCTGGTTTGATGCGTCGCTGCGGATCTTTGATCTCGATAGTGATTTTGAACGTGCCGGTATCCGGGTCCACGACCGGACTAACGCGCGTTACCGCAGTAAGTATCTGCGTCCCACCGAGCGCGTCGATGTTGATGCGAACAGGCTGCCCTGGCGCGATCTGCCGGTACTCACGCTCGGGTATGAAGAGATAAGCGACCAGCGGCTCAAGGCTGGTTACGCTGAAAACCGGGTCGCTGACCTTCAGCGTGTTACCGAGCTTTATGAACCGCTCCGAGACAACGCCGGCAATAGGCGCCCGAATTTGTGTGTAGTCAAGTTCAAGACTGGCCAGGTTGTAGGAGGCCTGCAGAGCTTCGAGTTCGTACTGGATCTTGTCGAAGTCGCCTTCGCTAATCAGGCCTTTGGTCCTGAGATCCCTGTTACGCTGGAAGTCGCGTTCCAGCTTGCGCAGCCTTGCCTTGGATTCATTGAGTTCCAGACGCAGCCGGTCGCCGTCGAGGCGCGCCAGAATCTGGCCTTTTTCGACGTCTGCACCCTCTTCAACGAGTATTTCTTTGACTTCGCCAGGCACCTTGGCAATGACAACCGCCTGCGCGAAAGCTTCAATAGGTGCGGTTCCTGAGTAGACGGCGTAGACGTCGCCGCGTACGGGCAAGCTGACTTCGACTGGAACTGGCGGGCTTTCTTCTTCTTCATTCTCCGCCGATTTCTCGCCCTGTTGGCAGGCGCCAAGAACGAAAATAAAGATGACTGCCGCTGCGGCAATTCGGTATAGCCTCATCAATTACTCCCTTATTTCACCGCAACCCATTGCAAGACATGCATGGGCAGGGCAGTCCGTCAGCCGCTGAAACTGTCGGGAAGCGTGCTGCTCGCGAGAACCCTGCTGCCGTCACGCAGGCCATTCTGACCCACAACTACAACCTGCTCGTTTTCGGAGAGGCCGCCGAGTATCTCGATCTTGCCATCTGCTTCTATCCCCGTTTCTACGACACGCCTCTTAACTTCGCCCGCACTGACCACATAGACGCTGGCCTGCTCATCATCGTCGAGCAGAGCGGCGGTCGGGATAGTCAGTGCATTTGCATGCATTTCATAGGCGATCGTAAAGCGGCCCAGCATTCCGGGCGCGAGTTTGCCGTTCTTGTTGTTTATTTGAGCGGTTGCCCGAAACGTACCGTTGCGCGTGTCGATCGTGGGGCTGATCCGAACGATCGATGCTTCGAAGTCGACGCCCGGCATTGCTGCAACCTGCAACGTCGCGATGTGGCCGGCTTGAAATTTGGGCATTTGTGATTGGGGTATTTGCAGGTAGGCGAGCAGCTCACTTGTTTCGGTTATGCGAAAAGTGACGTCGCCAACTCTAACGTTCTGGCCCGGTTTGATTTCTCTTGCAGATACGACGCCCGCAATCGTGGCGCGAATATTCGAGTAGTCGTAGTTTAGTTGCTTCAGCTTGTAGCTGGCTTTGAGCGCAGCGAGGTCATACTCGAGGCCCTCGAACATGGACGAGCTGATCAATCCCCGTTCATGCAGATCGATGTTTCTATCGTATTCCCTGCTGGCGCGAACAAGTTCGGCCTTTGCAGCCAGCATTTCCAGTCGCAGGCGTCTGCCGTCAAGACGCGCCAGGACCTGTCCCGCTTCGACAACGTCACCTTCCTCAACCAGAAGCTCCACCAGCTCGCCGTCGACGCGAGCGACTACAGGTGCATCTGCATCGGTCGTCATGGCTGCGGTAGCTTCGTAGGTAGCATAAATATCAGAGCGAAACGGGCTTGCCGTCTCAACGGGTACCGGCGTTGCTGCATCGATCGCCGCCTTGTCGGCGACGCTGGCTTCGCCGGTACCGCAGCCGTTCAACGAGAAAAGGGCGGCAATGGCAAGCACTGAAAGTACGGGTTTAGAGGTTTTCATTGTTCCGGGCCATCTACTTTAGTGTTGTAGTGAAGTATAACACTAGTTCGCTATAACGCAATACCACGTCACCAACTCGCTAAAACCAGAAATAAAAGAAAAATCAGCAACTTAGTGATTTTTGTTGGCGATCAGTACCGCCTTCTATTCTTTAGATGCATCAGAACGGGATTTAGATTGAGAGGAACGGAAAAAAGTTCCCGCACCTCCTTACCCGGGCACCGGTCTGTGGATGACGCTTGAGAACGGGGTTCGGTTGGCGCGGTCAGCTAAAGCACTGCGCCAGGAACGGGTTCAGAAGGCGCTTTTCAGGATCGAGTTGCTGGCGGATCTTTCTGAAGAAATCCATCCGTGAAGTGTAAGACTGTTGCGCATACTCTGCCCGGAACGAGCGCGACTGATTGAACAGCGGTATGCCTCCCCAACGCTCGGCAAACTGGGCCAGATCGATCACGAAGTCATCCCAGCCCCGCGACTGCGTGGACACGGTCTGCAGCGCAAACATCGGCTCGTCAAATGACGGCGAGAGCAATGCCGACGGATCTTTGCTGACTCGAAAGCCGACCGCCGGCAGGTCGCAACGATAGTCATTTTCCTGCAGGGTTTGCTGACAGAATTCAGCATACGCTTTGATGACAATCGAGAAGTCCATCGCCGGAAAGCACCACGTGGAGTACAGCAGCTTGCCCGACGGCTTACGGCGTCGTCGTCCGGTTGCGGCTACATTGTTGCCGTGATTGACCAGCTTGGTATTGACGATTCCGTGCGTTGCCACCGATATACCGTCCATGAGCCGATAGCGCACCGACGGAATCGGCATCACCCTGTTGAGCGAACGAAAAACCTGCGGCAGCACGGTACTTTCTCCCCAGTCCTTGAACTTCCATGGCGCACCGTAAGCGTTGCCCGGATCGGTATCATAACGACGCAGATCGACATAGACGCGATCACGGTGTGGCAACAGGTAAAACTTCAAGCCAACATTTCTGTTCGACAAACGGTCTGCAATGTCGGCGAAGCGGTCAATGGAAAGGCTGCGATGGCTTGCTGAAAACGTCGATATCGGCCGCACGCGCAGGGTTGCCTCGTAAATGACGCCCAGCATGCCGTAGCTCATTCGGAAGGCGGCCAGCAGATGTTTTTTCTCGCCGGTAACAGTCATGACGTTGCCAACTGGTGTCACTACCTTCAGGCTGACCAACTGGCTAGACAGGTAAGCCGCCTGATCACCAATGCCAGGTCCCATGCACGGGGACGCGAGCGCGCCACCCAGCGTGCGCTCCATCTCGTCGTGGTTTCCGATGAGTTCGAGACCCTGTTCAGCAAGCGCATCTACCAACGTTCCGAGGCGAACGCCGGCCTCAGCGGTTACCGTATGGTTGTAGTTATCGATATTGACGATTTTGTTCAGGCCGGTTGTCTCAATGACGGTGCCTTTAGGGCTTTCATTGCAGTCGGTCGATGCAGTGCCGGCGCCGCGAACTCGAATAGGAAGCGCAATATTGGCGCTTGGCTCAAGGCAGCGCATGAGTTTGGCCAGGTTGGCGGGCGCATACACGCGCGGCTGAGCCGGGCGCCGAACAAAGCGTCCTGTGTCACGAAAACCGGGTACTTGCATCGATGGTGTCTCCAGCCGTTGTTACAAACTTGCCAAAGACACACCAGACACTCATCGCGATCGCAACGAGTTATCGTGTTGGTAACCCCGCTGCCTTAGGTATTTCCCTTAGACCGGAAGCTTTGCGACACTGCCTTTCGACAGCTGTGCCTTTGTCAAACGAAGGCACATCCTTACACAGTCGCAATGGCTCTGCAATGACCCCAAGTGACGATAAAGTATTCTGTTAAATTAGATACTCAATGGGAATGCTAACGACACTCGTCGGCACGCGGCTGCCGACCAAATACCACCGCTTTTTCAAGCTGCCGAAGCGGCGGGAGTCCTGGAAGCATCCGAAAACAGCAGAAACAGCGCTGCAGCAGGCCGCATCGCGCTGGCTGAGGAAAAACGACGCGACTTGCGGTGTATATCGACTTAATTCAGGTAGCGATGCGCTAGGCATCCGACTGGGACTTATCGATCGAGCGGAGCAAACGGTCGACATCCAAAGCTATCTCATTCGCGACGATATCAGTGGCAACCTGATTGGACTTCATCTGGCGGCGGCAGCGGACCGTGGCGTCCGCGTTCGATTGCTCATGGACGATGCGCTTACACATACGATTGACGCAGGACTATTGTCGTTGGATGCGCATGACAATATCGAGGTGCGTGTATTCAATCCGTTTCCCCGCCGTCGTTCGCGCCTGATCAGCTTTATTGCAAATTTCAATATTCTGAATCGCCGTATGCACAACAAGTCTTTCACCGTCGATAACCAGGTTACGATCGTCGGCGGTAGAAATCTGGCCGATGAATATTTCCAGTCGGGTGGCAAGGCAGAATTCATCGATGAGGACCTGCTCGCCATAGGTGCTGTCGTCGATGAAGTTTCCGACGGATTCGATGAATACTGGAATTCGCAAGAGGCGATTCCCATCAACGCTTTCAATGCGCTGGTGCCCTACAGCACGCTTGAGGATTCAACCCGGGAGGGCGAAAAGTACATCGAACAGCATCGGGAGGGGGAATTTCTGCAGAGCGTGGACGATCAGCTCGCGCTGCAGCTTGCCGAAGCGAAATTAGCGCTCATTCCGGCTGACGCCAACGTGGTCCTGGATTACCCGGACAAGATTCGCAAGCTGCTGAAGCGTCCAGGCAGCATTACCAGCACTTTCCTTCAACAAATGGTCTCGCGTGCCAGGCATGAGCTCGTAATTATCTCGCCGTATTTCATTCCGGAAAAGCAGGGCGTTGAGTTCTTCGGCCATCTGGTACGCAAAGGCGTGCGCGTCGTTATCATCAGCAATTCGCTTGCATCGACGAATCACAGCAGTGTGCATGCGGTCTACGCCCGCTATCGAAAGCCGCTCCTCAAGCGCGGGGTCGAACTATATGAGCTGCGCGCCCAGATCGAATCTTCTAAAATAGCGACGAAACTGACGCTGCATTCAAAAGTGGCTTGCGTCGATCGGGAACGAGTATTTGTCGGCTCCTTCAATCTCGATCCCAGGTCTCTGCACTTGAATACCGAAATGGGTATGGTCGTTGAGTCGACGGAACTGGCGGGCTCGATGGCCAGCGGCATCCTCGAGTCGCTTTCCGATATGGCCTACAAGCTGCAATTGTCAGGGCGAGGTCGGCTGCAATGGCGCCTGACCACGGCCACCATCGACGAGATAATTACGACCGAGCCGCAAACCAACTGGTGGCGGCGCTTTAAAACTAAAATGCTGAGCTTCCTGCCGATCGAAGGGCAAATGTAGCGGCAGCAAAAACTGTAAAACCGCGCATGAATGTCTGACAATGTGTGGCTTGGCAAACTGTGGAGCAAACAATGCGGTGGCGTGGCGGTAGGCGTAGTTCAAATATCGAAGACAGGCGCGGTGCACGCGCGACACCTCGACTAGTCGGTGGTGGCATCGGTACCATCGTGTTGGTTCTCGTAGCAATGTACTTCGGTGTCGATCCGACACCGCTGCTGCAGACAATGCAACAGGCGCCCTCCTCATCGACGAGCGGCAGCCAACCGTCGAGTGAAGACCTCAAGAATGATCCGCTTGCCGACATGGTCTATGTCGTTGTCGGCGATACCGAAGATGTGTGGAAGCAGATCTTTGCGGGCCAGGGTCGCCGCTACAAGGAGCCGACGCTGGTCTTGTTTAGCGGCGCAACAAATTCGGCCTGCGGCGTGGGACAGGCCGCCATGGGGCCGTTTTATTGCCCGGCGGATCAAAAGGTCTATATCGATCTCAGTTTTTACGATCAGATGCGCAACCGTTTCAAGGCGCCCGGTGATTTTGCGCAGGCCTATGTGATCGCACATGAAATAGGCCATCATGTTCAGAATCTGCTCGGTGTCTCCGGTCAGGTCCACTCGATGAAACAGCGCGTCAGCCAGGTCGAAGGCAACGCACTGTCCGTGCGTCTCGAACTGCAGGCGGATTGTCTGGCTGGTGTTTGGGCGAATCACGCGGACAAGGCGCGAAACATAATCGAGGATGGCGATATTGACGAGGCACTCAACGCTGCCAGCGCAATTGGCGATGATACGTTGCAGCGCCAGAGTCGCGGTACGGTTGTGCCAGAGACCTTCACTCACGGTACGGCCAAACAGCGCCAGCGATGGTTTCGCGTTGGCCTCCAAAGCGGCAACGCCGATGCCTGTGACACCTTCAGTGCCGACCAGGTCTGACCGAATCAGCGGGCAACAAGAGACTGCGGAGCGGGCGCGACAGGCGGCAAAGCGGATTCGTGGATTCGTTCTGGAGACACCGCTGTGCTATTCGCCAGCGTTCAGCGCGGAGCTTGATGCCAGCGTCTATTTCAAACTCGAGAATCGCCAAACGACAGGGTCGTTCAAACTACGCGGCGCAATGAATCGACTGATGACACTGAGCGACGAGCAGCGCTCGAAAGGCTGCGTTGCAGCGTCCAGCGGGAATCACGGTGCCGCGGTTGCCTGCGCCATGCAAACGCTTGGCGTCAGCGGCGTCATTTTTGTCCCGGAGCAGACTTCCGCAGTGAAAGTGGACGCAATCCGGGCCTATGGTGGCGAAGTCGTGTTCTTCGGCACCGACGGCCTGGATACCGAACAACATGCTCGCGCGTTCGCCGACCAAAACGATATGGTCTACTTGTCACCGTACAACGACGACGAGGTTGTCGCCGGCCAGGGCAGTTGCGGCGTCGAGATAATCGAACAATTGTCCGATGTGGAGACGATATTCGTCGCCGTTGGCGGCGGCGGTCTCATTGCTGGAATCGGCAGCGTTGTGAAAGCGCATAACCCGGATATTCGCATCGTTGGCTGCCAGCCACTTGCGTCGGCCGTAATGGCCCGATCGGTTGAGGCCGGTGAGATTCTCGAAATGGAGAGTGAGGCGACGCTTTCGGATGGCACGGCGGGCGGCATCGAACCGGGGGCAATAACGTTTCCTTTGAACCAGCAGCTGGTGGACGAGTTCGTCCTCGTAGACGAGCAGCAGATAGCGGCAGCAATGCGGCGTTTTATGGAAAGCGAGGGAGACGTTGTTGAGGGGGCGGCCGGAGTCGCCGTCGCAGCAATGCAAGAACTTGCAACGACCATACGCGGTCAAAAGGTTGTGGTCGTTATTTGCGGCGGCAATATCAGCACTGAGAGACTTGATCAGGTTCGCGCGCAGCCCAGTTGAGAGGTATTGATGATGGATAAATTCAGAACATCGCTGCTCGCCAATTGCGTACTGCTGCTGGCGGCACCGCTGGCGGCTGAGACTACCGCCTTCGTCAATGTCAACATCGTACCGATGTCCTCCGAAGCAGTGACTGCCGCGCAAACAGTTATCGTAAAGGACGGCATTATCGCTGAAATCGGTAGCGTGGACGAAGTCCGCATACCTGAAAGTGCGACAGTGGTTGACGGCACCGACCGATACCTTATGCCAGGGTTGGCAGAGATGCACGCACATGTCCCCGATGCGGATTCGAGTAATCTCGATCGGGATTTCAGCCTTTTTGTTGCCAACGGCGTTACGACCGTACGCGGCATGCTTGGTCGGCCGTCACACCTGGTGCTCCGCCAAAAGCTGCTCGATGGTGAGGTATTTGGCCCGCGACTCGTCACTTCGGGGCCGTCATTGAATGGTCGAAGCGTCACCGGTGCCGCTAATGCCCGCGATCAGGTGCGGGAGCAGGCGCGTCTGGGCTACGACTTTATCAAGATCCATCCGGGCCTCAGCAGCGAGGAGTTTCGGGCAATCGCGATAACTTCGAAAGAGATAGGCATTCCATTCGCCGGGCATGTACCAGTCGCGGCCGGTGTCGAGACTGCGCTGGATCTCGAGATCGCGACGATTGATCATCTCGATGGTTACTTCGCTGCGTTGCTGCCGCCTGGCAGCCACGGCGCCGGCGGCTACGGCGGGTTCTTCGACGTCATGCTGGCCGCCGAGCTTGAGCAGGATCGCATCGATGAGCTTGCGGCAGCGACCGCAGCAGCGGGCACCTGGAACGTTGCAACGCAGGTCCTGATAGAGAATCGGATATCCGATTTGCCGGTGGCCGACCTGCTGAACCGGCCGGAGTCGAAGTACATGCCGGTTGACACGCTGCAGCGGTGGGCGGATCGAAAACAGGAGACGCTTGCGGAGCGCGGTTTCGACGCTGACGTCGCGGCGCTGGCGATCGCGTTGCGGCGTCGCCTTATCCTCGCCCTGCACCGTGCGGGCGCTGGTTTGTTGCTCGGTTCTGACGCGCCGCAGGTATTCAACGTGCCCGGGTTTTCTTTGCATCGCGAGCTTGACGTCCTGGTCGCCTCTGGCCTGACGCCGTTCGAGGCGCTGCAAGCCGGCACGATATCGGCGGCGAAGTTCCTCGGTACGAACACTGGCAGCGTGGAAGTAGGCAGAGAGGCGGATCTGCTGTTGCTGGATGCCAATCCGCTGGCAGACATTAAGAATAGCCGCCGAATCCACGGTGTCGTGCTTCGCGGTAACTGGCTGCCGGCATCTGCGCTCGAAGCTCGCTTGCAGAAATACCGCAACGACGTCGGATAACAATAAGGGCTTCGTATTGCAACCGTTTCGCGGTGACAGGCGTCTAACGGGTAGGTGAAAGAAAAAAAGGAAAATAACATGCGCGGTTTTGTTGTAATGGCAATGTTTCTGGCGAGTTTCGCCGATGCGGCCTGGAATGACTACACGAGCGTTCGCGAACTTGAATTGAATGCCGATGGCATTGAGGCTTTCACGATCGATGCCGGTGCCGGAAGCATAGACATCAAAGGGGTCGAAGGCCTTGACAAGCTGATGGTGGTCGCCACCGTTGTTGTTGCCGACCTGGATGAAGAGGATGCCATCAAGTTCATCGACAGGAAGATGCAGCTGTCTTTGGATAAGGCCGGAAATCGTGCCAGGCTGGTATCCGACTTCGAGGAGGGCTTTTTTGGCAACGGACCTGGCGCCAGAATTGACCTTGAAATCAGCATGCCAACGGGCATAGCCATTGAAGTCGACGACGGTTCCGGTTCTATCGATATTGTCGGTGTCATCGCTGATGTTTCTATCGACGATGGTTCCGGTTCGATCGAAGTGCGGGGCGTCGCAAACGTCCTGATCGATGATGGCTCTGGATCTATCGATATAGCGGCAGCGAGCGGTGATGTTTCGATTGTCGATGGCTCGGGCAGTATCGAGGTACGTTCTGTCGGGGGTAGCGTTACCATTGATGACGGCTCGGGAAGTATCAAGGTCAGCGACGTCGAGCAGGACCTGATCATCGTTGACGATGGCAGTGGCGGCTTCAGCTACTCGGACGTTCGGGGAGCTGTCGAGGAAGACTCCTGACCCGGCCGATTTGCCGCTAACGCATTGTATTAAATAGAGAAAATGCCTGATATACCGGCAGCGCAGCAGCGCTCGCCCCGGTTTGGTCATCGTGCTGCTAGAATCCTAGGAAGGACCGACGATTCTCGCCAACTCGGCCAACTGGGAGACGACATGAAACTAGTAAAGCATCTGCTCGACGCCAAAGGACGGGAGATCATTTCCATCGTGGAAGATGCCTCCGTGCTGGACGCAATAATCATGATGGCGGAGCGTTCCATTGGTTCGCTGCTGGTTATGGATGGCGGCAAATTGAAAGGGATCGTGACGGAACGCGATTATGCTCGAAAAGTCATAGTAAAAGGCAGATCGTCGAAATCGACGCAGGTCCGGGAAATCATGACCGCCGATGTCCGTACCGCCGGCCCCGACCAGACCGTCAACGACTGTATGACCATCATGACCGAGCGACGAATTCGGCACCTGCCTGTCGTCGAAAATGGCGAAGTCATTGGCATGATTTCAATCGGCGATCTCGTACAGGCAATCATCTCGGATCAGCAGGAAGAGATACAACAGCTCGAACAGTACATCAGCGGTTAGAGCCGAGTCGGGAGCAGTTATGGCAAAGAAATCGGATCTTGATCAGGATGTCATGCGGCTTTTCGATGGCTACGTGCATGGCCAGATTACGCGGCGTGAATTCCTGGACCGGGCTGCCGCTTTTACCGCGTCCGGCGTCACTGCAGCGGCGCTGCTCGGCAGCCTGAGCCCCGACTATGCTTTGGCCCAGCAGGTCGACCCGGACGATAAATCGATATCCACCAGCTACAAGAAATACGCCTCGCCGAAAGGTGCTGGCGTCATGCGCGGCTACTTTGTACGTCCGGCTGTTGTGCAACACAAACTGCCAGCGGTGGTTGTCATTCACGAGAACCGTGGGTTGAATCCCTATGTTGAAGATGTCGCCAGGCGACTCGGCGTCGCCGGTTTTATCGCCTTCGCACCGGATGCGTTAACGCCGCTCGGCGGCTATCCCGGAAACGACGATGATGGGCGTACGTTGCAGCGGCAGCGTGACAGTGGCGAGATGGTCGAGGATTTTGTTGCTGCAGTGGAGTTTTTGCAAAAACACCCCGACTGCACGGGCAAGGTTGGCGCGGTGGGTTTCTGTTTTGGCGGCGGCATGTCAATGCGCCTCGCTATCAGATTACCAACGCTCGCGGCGGCGGTCGCGTTCTACGGAAGACATCCCGGTGCGGATGAGGCTGCAACAATCCGGGCGCCGCTAATGCTGCACCATGCAGAGCTCGATGAGCGCGTCAACGCAAGCTGGCCGGAGTTCGAAGAAGGTTTGCAGGCTTCGGGTGGCGAGTTTGTCAATTACACATATGCCGACGCCAACCATGGCTTCCACAACGACACGACGCCGCGGTATGACAAAGAATCGGCTGAGTTAGCGTGGCAGCGGACCGTCGAGTTTTTTACCGCGCACCTGAAGTCTGAGGCCGGGTAGCAGAAAAGAAATTTCCGATTCCGAAAGTGCGAGTGAATATGAGACCTGCAAATTTTCGAAATATTCTGCTGGTCACGCTGCTGCTGGCGACATCGCCAGCGACCTCGGATGAGGAGTCCAAGACAGTCATCGGCCCTGATAATATCTATCTTTACGACGGTGCCAATGCGCTGACGGCTCGCAACGGTGAGGATGGCGTACGACTGACACTGCTCGGCTTGCAAACAGCAAAGAATGCCCGCGAGGAAAAAATCGGACATGCCAATCTTTGTGCCGGATTTCTGCTCATCGACCAACCGGAAAAGGCGCTGCAGCACTGCAATTGGGTGATCGACAGGGATGCAACGCACTGGCGCACTTACAACAATCGTGCGCTGGTCTATCTTCGCCTGCAGCGCTTTGACGAGGCCGACGAAGATATACGGAAGGGACAGTCGTTGCGGCCCGGCTCCAGGAATCTCAAGATTGTCAAAGGCATGTATCTCGACGAAACCCAGCCGGTCACGCCCAACATCGAGATAGATGAGCGCCGCGCAGGAGACGATGACGAGGCAGAAGAGCCGTCCGATGCCGGACCTGAGTGAACTGCGGCACCCGTCCATGCTGGTCGTGCTGTCGTTGCTGGCGGCCTACGCGCAGGCCTCGGCGGATGAACAATCAGCCAATTTCAGCGACTCTGACAGCGAGCGAAAACCCTTACTGACCGTGATTCCGGACTACCCGAAGGTCGCCCGTCGTGATCGAATCGAGGGCGAGGTCCAGGTCTGTTTCGACATTACCCGCGATGGTCAGACGCGTCGCATAGCGGTGCGCAAGAGTACCCACCGACTATTCGAAAAACCCGCTATACGCGCGATTCGGGCGTCCAGCTACGAGCCGTTGCCACGCGATGCCGTGATGTCCGGAATCAAGTCCTGCCGAACTTTCCGTTTCACGCTGGAGCCTGTCGTCAAGGAGACGACGGACTAGTCGGACTCCTGCAGTTCCCGAAGCTCGAGCATTTTCTCCGCAGCCTCTTGCAGCGTTTGACCAATACTTATCAGCCCGTCGTCGTGTCCGGCCATGACGGCGAGTCCCTGCCGACTGAAGGCTGTTTCACGAAAAATTCGCCGAAACTCCATTGCCATCTGTGGCGTGCCATAGGCGACAGCCGCATTGGTTGTCGGCAATTTGTTGAGGTGCTGTCGCCAGAGTTCCTGACTGTGCGCGTGTACGATCGCACCTATCGCGGGGTCGAGTTCGTAAATTGCGGCATGAGTCATCGCCTCCGAAGAGGCCTGCGCTGGCCCGACACAGCTGACAGAATTAGTCTCAATGTCATACGCTGACACCAGCGAGTAATGTGTTTCATCGGTCTTCGGTAGATGGCCGGTTTGTGTACCGCTGATCACGAACTGTCCCGGTTTGCCGCAACGAAGACTGATGTTTCCAAAGCCGATGCCAAGGTCTTCGTAGTGGCCTATCAGGTCGGCTTCGAACAAGGGCTGGCGCCACCTCTCAAGTTCGATGGCTGCGGCCGGATAAGGCGCGGGAGCTTTGGTCCAGTCGCTTTTGTACTTGATGTAGCCTTCATCAATCGTCATCTGGCGTTACGACTCCGCCTTCTCTGGAAACAGGCCCAACAGGCCGGTCTCGGAGGCTTCACAGACGCCGCGTTCGGTTATTAGCCCTGTTACCAGGCGTGCCGGAGTGACATCGAAAGCATAGTTGCTGATCGGCGTGTCGTTGGCGGTGGTGCGAACATGCACCGGCTTGCCTTCATAGATCCCGTAAATATGGCTCACTTCAGCTGGATCACGTTGTTCGATCGGGATCTCGCGGATGCCGTCACGGCAATGCCAGTCGATCGTTGTCGAAGGTAGAGCGACATAAAACGGGATGTCATTGTCGTTTGCCGCGAGGGCTTTGAGATAAGTGCCAATCTTGTTAGCAACGTCGCCGCAGCGCGTCGTCCGATCCGTACCGGTAATGACGATATCCACGTCGCCGTGCTGCATCAGGTGACCGCCGGCATTGTCCACGATCAGGGTGTGCGGGACCTTGTTCGCCGCGAGTTCCCAGGCCGTCAATTGTGAGCCCTGGTTTCTCGGCCGGGTCTCATCGACCCAGACATGAATGTCGATTCCTTGCTGATGCGCGAAGTAGATGGGCGCTGTTGCCGTGCCCCAATTGATGGTTGCAAGCGACCCCGCGTTGCAGTGCGTCAGGATATTGACGGTCGCGCCGTTTTTACGCGACGAGATTTCCTTGAGTAAAGCCAATCCGTGAATACCGATGCCACGGCTGATCTCAATGTCTTCGTCACAGATGACCTGTGCATCCTGACGAATTCTCTCGACAAGATCGCCTGTCGCCTCGTGACTATCGACAAGCGTGAGAATTCGTTCGATTGCCCAGTGCAAATTGACTGCGGTTGGACGGGATTTCAGCAGTGCGGCAGCGGCAATTCGTAATTCAGCCCTGCCGCCGGCTTGTGCGGCAAGATATAGACTCCATGCGGCCGTCGCGCCGATCAATGGCGCGCCGCGCACGTACATGTCGGCGATGGCAACGAGCCCGTCCTGCCAGGAGCGCAGATCGTGTACCTGGTAGTCGTGCGGCAGCAGGCGCTGGTCGATGATCTGCACGACCGATGGATCATCGGGCTTCAACCAGATAGTGCGAAAGTTCTCGCCACGCTGTGCCATGTCTATGTCCTGAACTTCGAAGGACCGTATTCTACGTGGCTTATCGCGTTGCGGCATTGTTTAGGCGATGGCTGTGAGTTAGAACAGTATTTAGATACGGGAGCACGTTGATGGGACCACTGGAAGGAAAGCGCATTCTTGAGTTCGCCGGACTCGGGGCCGCGCCGTTCTGCGGAATGCTGTTCGCTGACATGGGTGCTGAGGTTATCGTCATCGACAGGAAAGCCGGTGCCACGCAGGAATCGGCGGCGACGCTGGCGCCGGAGTTCATGCTCGCCAATCGTGGCAAGCGGTCGGTCGCCCTGGACCTTAAGCAACCGGATGCGGTGGACGTGATCCTGCGCCTGTTGCAAGAAGCTGACGGATTAATTGAAGGGTTCCGGCCCGGCGTAATGGAGCGTCTCGGGCTGTCACCGGATATCTGCCTGGCAACAAATCCGAAGCTAGTGTACGGACGCATGACCGGTTGGGGCCAAACCGGGCCGCTGGCGCAAGCCGCTGGCCACGATCTGAATTACATTGCCCTGTCCGGTGCACTGCACTTCGCCGGTCGGGCCGATTCGCCGCCCACATCGCCAGCAACCATAGTTGGGGATATTTGTGGCGGCGGCATGATGCTCGCCGTAGGAATGCTGGCCGCGATGCTTAGCGCGCAGGCAACGGGCAATGGTCAGGTAATTGACGCTGCGATGACGGACGGGTCTGCGCTTGCGACGACTTTGGTGTACGGAATGCTCAAAGGCGGGCGCTGGCGTAATTCTCGCGAATCCAACTTGCTTGATGGTGGCAGTCATTGGTATGACTGCTACGAATGTGCGGACGGACACTATGTCTCGCTGGGTGCGCTCGAACCTGAATTCTATGCAGTACTGCTCGAAAAACTCGGTCTCGAGAATGACCGCGCTTTCCGGGCGCAATACGATCCGGAGCAATGGTCGGAATTGAAACGACGTCTCTCGGAGATTTTCAAATCCCGACCGCGCCAGCATTGGTGCGACCTGCTCGAAGGAAGCGACGTCTGCTTCGCGCCGGTTCTCGACTTCGAGGAGGCGCCTGAGCATCCGCACAATCGTGGGCGAGAAGCGTTCACATCGGTGGCTGGTGTGACTCAGCCGGCGCCAGCACCGCGATTTAGTTTCACGGCGTCCGAAATCTCGTCGCCGCCGCCGAAGCCTGGCCAACACACCGACGATGTACTCCAAAGCGCCGGCTATTCTGCAGAAGAAATCGATAATTTGCGCAAGCGGGGCGCTATTTGAGAATCTTGCGGAATCTGGCAATAGGAAACCCGCAAGCTATTTGTTGAATGTCTGCGATGCTCAAAACCTGCTATTCAGGCGACTGCATCAGGGAACTGCGGCCGTTTGCTGTCGCCCGGTTGCCCAATGAATTGACGCTACGGGCAGCCCCCACATCTATTTGGGAAAGACGTATTCTGGCGTTAATCTATCATGATAAACGGGGCAGTCATGTTTGAAATACGAATTGGACTTGACCCGATTTTTCATGATGGCGATAGTGGAACGTCTCGGGTCCGGGTAACGCAAGGTTTGCTATGAAACTCATAATCGCCGTCGTCGTTCTCGCGCTTTCGATTGATGTCAATGCTGCAGTATCGAAGTGGATACCTTTTGACAGCGAAGGCGGACACATATCGATACCCGTTACCGTCAATGGCGTGGAAACGCGCGCGCTGCTGGATTCTGGCGCTGCGGGAAACGGCATCACCGAGCGATTTCTTTCAGAGCATAAGATTGACTACAAGCACGGTCGGCAGGTCATCCTTTCGGGCGTCGCGGGCGAACGTAAAGTCGCCCTGATTAATGGTCTTCAGCTTGGCATGTTCGGGGCAGAATTCGATATCGACCAAATGATGCCGGTCAACCTTCGGAATGCCGACGTACTTATCGGCCTGGGGTTCTTCAATAACTTCATATTGCAGATCGACTATCCGAACAGTCGGCTGCGAATTATCACTCACGACGCCATCAAGCTTAGAAAGCTTGCAAATGTCCGTATGAAAAAAGCAGCGGGCTCCCCGCAGCCTATCGTAAAGGTCGATATGAACGGGGAGGCGAACCTCTGGCTAACGCTGGATACCGGGAATAACACCGGCATTTTGATCCCGCGACGCTCGGCGACGCGATTCGATTGGCTGGAAAAATACGGCACGACTGATGCGCGACTGGCAGGTGTCACAAAATCGACAAATATTGAGCGATTTAATTTGCCGGAGCTAACGATCGGGCCTATCGTTCTTGAGAACGTAGCAGTGCTCGTGCCCGATGAGGGCGAGAGGACCAATGTCGGGAAAGAGGTGCGGGCAAAAATCGGGACGCGGCTTAAGAAAACGAGTTCGGATGGAATTCTTGGTTACGACGTGCTTAAGCATTTTGTCGTGACGATTGATTACAAGCATTCGTTCTTGCACCTGGGGGTGCCGGCCGAGTAATACTAATAGGGGACCGGGTTTCAACCCTTTTCCCGGCCAGTCAACGGCACGGCTGCTTTGTGTCAGCAGCGATTGCTCAGTGGTTTAGGGACGCTAGGTAACCTGATTCACGTGCACGGAAATTTTCGCGTATGATCCCGATCGATGTCAGACGCCACGTTCCACCTGAGAATTCGCAGCGAAGCCGCTCGCCGTAACACTTCGGCATGGCTGATACTGAGCCTCGTTTCGCTGGTCGCAGCGGGAGTTTTCTCAATCCTGCTTGTTATGGCGCGTACGCCGATCGTACAGGAACTGATTCCGCTCACTGGTTTCTTCCGCGTAGCGCTGGTCGTGCATGTGACATTGTCAGTGCTGATCTGGCTGCTCGCGATGTCCGCCGCATTCTGGAGTCTGAGTGCGAGAACGGAACATGTCATGTGGGATCGTGTTTCGTTTTCATTCGCAGCGGTCGGTACGCTATTGATAATTGTTTGCCCGTTCCTCGGTGCAGGCGATCCGCTGATGAACAACTATGTGCCGATACTTCAGCATCCCCTGTTCTATGCGGGACTCGGCGTCTTTGCGTCGGGTATTCTCAGTCACTTGGTGCGCACACTCCTGAGCCGGCCTCGCATTACAACTAAACTCGACGGCACCGCTGCGCTGCACTTCGGCATTACGCTGTCCACCTTGTTGACGCTGTTTTCATTTATCGCCGTATTCGCTTCATGGCGTGGTCTTCCGAGCGACATGGATGGCCAGATCTATTTCGAGTTTCTGTTCTGGGGTGGTGGGCATGTCATCCAGTTCAGTTACACGTTGCTGATGATGGTTGCGTGGGTCGTCCTGGCATCCGCGAGCAGCGTGAACTTCGAACTCACGCCGCGTTTGACGCTCGTATTCCTGATCTTTCTGGCGCTACCGGTCATCACGGTACCGTTCCTGTACCTTGGTCATGAAGTATTATCGGCAGGACACCGCATCGCGTTTACCGAGCTCATGAAATACGGTGGACTCTCGTGCCTGCCGCTCGGCCTTGCCGTGACGGCGAGTCTTTGGCGTGCGAAGAGGCCGGATGGCGAAGGCCGATACCTGCGTGCCGCGCTCAGCAGCTCACTGGGCCTTTTCGCTGTCGGCGGCGCCCTGGGATTCATGATTGCGGGTCTCGACATCGTGATTCCGGCGCATTATCACGGCGCCACTGTTGGCGTTACTATTGCGTTCATGGGCCTGACCTACTACCTGTTGCCGCGACTGGGATTTGGGCCAATTCCGGAGCGCATGGCAACCTGGCAGCCGTATGTCTATGGTGGCGGTCAGCTCATGCACATCATTGGGCTGGCATGGAGCGGTGGTTACGGTGTGCAACGAAAGACGGCCGGAGCTGCGCAAGGTCTCGAGGGGCTCGGACAAACGGCCGGCATGGGCCTGATGGGCCTCGGCGGGCTGGTCTCGGTGACTGGCGGGATTCTATTCCTGATTGTAGCGTGGAAATCGCTGCGCGGACCGCGGACCGCAGGACGGATGACGGATAGCTAACCATGAACGAGATTCTAGTTTTCACGCTGAACGCGATTGTTATGTATTTCGTGGCGGACTGGATCGTTCGTATGATCGAGATCAGGCGTGGTGAGGTGCTCAAGCAACGCCAGGCGATTTTCTTCGTCATTATTCTCGTACTGTTGCTGGTCTCTTTCCAGGTGCTAAAGGCCCTATCGATCTCGGGAGTCTAGTGCGGACCCAATTTCCCATGCAAGCGCGCGTCGAAGCTCGCGAAGTGTTTACCGAACCAGTCTGAAAGGTGCAGCTTTAGCAGTCGGGACCCTTCGTCCGGGTCCGTCGCGTAGCCGTCCATGAGGTCGCGAATTTGGTCGAGCAACTCCTCATGATCATCCTTGTGGTCTTCATACTCGCTATAGCCACTGTCGCGCATGATCCGTTCCTCGAGCGCAAAATGCAGCGAGATAGTATTGAATATCTCTTCGAGGCAGGACTCGATTGTGTCTGCGTCCGGCATAGTGCCGAGTTTCTCGTAGACATCATTTATGAGATCAATCATCTCACGATGCTCATCATCCATCGACGCAACGCCTACCGAGTATTCAGTTTTCCATTCCAACAGAACCATTCCAACCTCAATGAATCAAAAAAGTTTGTGACTGCTCGTCAAAACGAATGACGAGGTTTCGACCTTCATGCAGGTCGACGCGATCAGCCGCCTCGAAGTCGAAACCGGAAGCGCGACCACTGTCATTCATGCCTATGAACAAATTATGCTCGCCGGCAGGTACGACGATGCGCCGATATATGTTTGCTTTCCCGTCCGACCAGATGCCGCTCGGCAGAAGCAGGTCCTCGTAGAGCACTACGTCAGCCGATCGTAACTCGATGCGAACAGGGTGCCGTTCGCGCGGGCAATCGAAGGGTTTGCGCATGTTTGGCGGCAATTTATTCAATTCGTCCTGCGTCAACATACGGCACTCACCAACGCGTTCTGCGGCGTGCGAAAACGTCAGCGAGACGATGGCGTTGCCACGATCGATTATTTCGTAGCGCGGCCACACTGACAGCACGCCGACAACGACCGCGAACGACGCCCAGGCAGCAAATTCGCCAAGCATCTTCATGTCTCGGCGTCTCTGCCCAAAAGCGAATTGCGAAACGCATCCAGCCGCTTCACCGGGTCGACAATATTCGACCAGGGCGGCACCCAGCCCATCGCGATCTTCGTCGTATCCGTACGTTTTCTCAATCGCGGGTCGCGTTCACGCGCAATGCGCGCCTCAGTCCATTCGGCGCCAAGGCGATAGTTGCAGTTGCCGTCCTCGCACCCCAGCAGCATGATGCCGTCAGCCTTATCCCTGCTCAGCACGAAATCGAGGTACGACGGCTGCAGGTGCGCCATGCAGCGAACCTTAATGACGTTGGCTCCAGCCTTGCGTACGCGTTCGGTCTGGCGGTCGTCCCGGCAACCGAAAACCATGACTCGTGGCTCGCTGGATGTCTCAACGGCCTGGTCGACGATCTGTTGGCGGATATCGGCGGCGCTGTGGTTGGGTAGGTCAATGCCCGGGATGAGGGCGCTTTTTGACCGAAATGGTGTCGCAGTCGGGCAGGCGCCGACGCATATGCCACAGCTGATACACAGCTCATTGTCGACCTCTGCCTGGTGGGAGTAGTTGGTACCGTCAGTGCGCGGCACCATCTCGATAGCGCCAAACGGGCAGTCGTCGGCGCAACGCTTGCAGCCATTGCAGTTGTCAAGATCAACTACCGCGACTGTCGTTTTTCTTGCCGGCGGTGTCCATGGCGCGATAGTCAGCACGACGCTTATTCCGACCAGCAGTATCCAGACCGATCCCGGCGACCAACGTTGGATCAGCGGATAGACGTGCAGGTAGAACCAGTCGAACCGCAATAGCTGCGGTGTCATCGCGAGGTTCGCTTTTTCGTGGCTGATTGCGGGGTAAATCGCCGATAGCACAAGCATGCAAAGTAGCGTGGCTGCCATCATGCGGCGCGGCGGGTTGATGCGCGGGCCGTTCAGGCGGAACACGTGCAGCCAGATACCGAATACCAGGAAAATTGGCAGACCAATAAGATGAATGAACGCCATGAGCGTGAAGAATCGATCGGACAGCAACTCGTCGCTCATGAAATTGCCGGCCATCGAATCGGTGAAGATAGGCAGCGCGTCGAGCAGTTCGGCCGTGCTGATTGCGACGTATTGTGCGAGCTCATCCCAGACGAGCCAGTACCCGGTGATTCCCAACGCAAAAATCATCCATACTAACGGGATGCCCGTTACCCAGTTGAACCAGCGATTCAAGCGGTAGCGGTTGAAGATGAATTCCTTGACGACATGCAACAGGATGGTAATGATCAGGGCATCCGACGCATAGCGGTGCAGGCTGCGCATGACGCCGCCCAGGTACCACTGCTCATGTGTCAGGTACTCGACAGACTCGAATGCATCCGAGACGCTGGTGCGAAAAAAGATCAACAGCCAGACGCCGCTGACGAGGACGATCCAGGAGAAAAAGATCGTCAGCGCGCCGAGGTAATTGAGCGGGTTCTGATCGCTATCGAATGCATGCGCCAATGGCCGGCGCAACAGCTCGTATGCGCCGCGCCCGATGGTGTGTACGCGTTCTATCATTCCGCCTTGCGAGCCCGGCGCGCTTTGATTGTCTCATGCACCAGAAAGAAAAGAAGCGCGAGAATAAATGTACCGCCGGCGAACAGCTGGAAGAACAGTGAGTTGTCGAAGCGGTAGCGCCCGGTCGTCGGGTCGAAGACAGTACAAAACAGCATGACGCGATCAACGAGCCCGGCGACGAAGTGCCCCGAGCTTCCGGGTCGATTGAATACCAGCTCCTTGAGCGGTTCGACAAGCCAGGGAATCTCGAACGTAACACCGTATACCTGGCTATAAACGACGCCTTCGCGATTGATGATCGACGATTGATTGATGTGGTCGAAGCCGCGCGCCGTCGGGAAGAAGATAAAGCCGAGATCAGCACTGATTTTCTCGATTGTTTCCCGGGAGCCGCTTAAGAATCGCCAGCCTGGCTCATTGACGCCCTGCTTGCGGGCAAACGCCCCCATTGCTTCGGGCGTGTCGTGAGCCGTATCGAAGCCGATCGTTACGACATCGAAACTGTCGGTTCCGAGTGCCTCGCGAGCCACATCCACGGCTTTCGCGAGGTGCTTGGTAGTCTGCGGGCAAACGTGATGGCAGGAGGTGAAGATCATGCTGATCACCAGCGGCCGTCCGGCGTGATCGCTGCGCAGCATTACGGGCGCGCCAAGATGATCGAGTAACTCGTAGTCTCCGATGGTATTGCCGACGGCGGCCTGCGATATCGGCAGGGCGCGTTCAGGATCATAGCGGTCGTTCTGTTGCGCCGCTAAGGGCAAGGGCAACAGGGTGGCCGCCGCAAGAAGTGCGATCATGTTGTTAGTGGTCATTTCACGCAATGTAGCTCAAAAGAAAAGGGCGGGCATCCTGCCCGCCCCTGACCAAGGCCCCACTCAAACGCCGGGGCTTATGACATTGGCCAGACCGAGGCCAGATACTTCCAGTTTACCGCGTAATACATTACGAAGATCACAAGGAAGAACAATGCCAGCAGGAACGTGCCGGGTGCCGCGAGGCCCCATTTTCCAGCAGCCTCGTGCCCACCTTCGGGTACAACTAATGGATCGGCGCGCATCAGTTTTGTCACACCAAACCCGTAACTCGACTCCGATCCAACCCGTTTTCCGAAGAACACCGAGACGACGGTGACGAGAATGTAGATAGCACCACCCAGGATTGCAGCGACGCCAGAAATGCCGACAATGCCCATAAGCGTATAGGCACTGGCCGGGTAGTCGAAGCTCAGCGCCGCGTTTGTGAACGCCATATCCCAATGGCGACGCTCAACACCCAGCGTACCGGCGCCCATCATGGCAAGCGTAAAGACCGACATGCCGATACCGAACAGGTACGGCTGCCACTTCGCGAGGCCCGGGAACGCGACCTGCCGGCGAAACAGCGTCGGAATCAGGAAGTACGTCAGCGACATGAAAGCGAGCGTCGTACCGATAACCACCGTTGCGTGGAAGTGACCAGGTACGTAAATCGTGTTGTGAATGATGATGTTGATCTGCTCGGTTCCCATGACTACACCGGAAATGCCGCCGATGAAGCCGAAGCCGACAAGCGAGATAAACATGCCTGAGAATACCGGATTGCTCCATGGTGCTTTGCGTAGCCACTCGAACAAGCCGTTGGTTAAGCCCTTACTGCGCTGCGCCACTTCGATCGAGCCCGGGACGGTCAGGCCGTGGACCATCGACGCCAATACGGCGAGGTACATCGCGTAACTGGTGTTGAATATTTTCCACTCCGCGGACAGGCCCGGATCGACGAGCAGATGATGCGCGCTCGCCAGCTGCAGGAACGCAATGTAAAGGAAGAACGCTCCGCGGCTGACTTTCTCAGACAGCGGACGCGCGCCGAATACGATCGCG
>Ga0316201_10000110_pt1 | contig 34713 bp, 28 predicted proteins | sample CS6wburrow_MG_FD_204516 | JGI IMG/M metagenome (GOLD analysis project Ga0316201, IMG submission 204516) | Coastal sediment microbial communities from Delaware Bay, Delaware, United States - CS-6 worm burrow | ecosystem: Environmental > Aquatic > Marine > Coastal > Sediment | place: USA...
ACCTTAACTTTAATAGGAAACAATCATGTCAAACTCACCTAAAATACCAATGACTCAAACCGATGCGGCGCGTATTCAAAGTGCTGAGGCAAAAGCTAACGGCGGCAAAGTCGCCAAAGACGGATTTGGAGCCAGATCGCAAAGAGCAGCGGCTCGTAATACGGCCAGTCAGAAAAATAATAAACGGTAAATAGCCGTTGATTTGTAAGCGGGATAAGCGGCCTCCAAGAATCCATATCAAGAAATCTTGAAGGCCGGCTTTGATTGCAGCAAATTTTAATGCGATTTGTATTTTCGTTTCAAATTTATTTTGCGGGCTGCTTTTCGTTCCAAATTTATTTTGCGGCTCTCGTTCCAACTTCAGTTTGTAGATCGATTGATTGGGAGAGACTACGAATTAGACAATAAGCGAGGTTGATGAAAATGCTGAGTGATGAGTTCGTTATTAATTACCACATTACAGAAAAATGCAATTATGCCTGTCGGCATTGCTATGCCAAATGGAAAATTGACAATAATCAAGAAATTCATCGCGATATGACACAAGTTGAAATATTACTGAACCGTCTTTACGATTTTTTCTCAAAGCGTAGCAAGCGTCTCCGTCTCAATTTAGCGGGTGGAGAGCCGCTTCTGTGCAAGCATATTGGCCAAATCATTGAATTGGCTAATTCAATCGGTTTTCGCGTCTCCCTCATTTCAAACGGGAGTCCTTTAACTGAAAAATTCATTAGAAGTCATGCTAAACAATTATCCATGCTGGGTTTAAGTATTGATTCACTCCAACCGAGTCGATTAAAGAAAATTGGCCGCTTGAGCAAATGTCATCAATATTTATCGGCTCAACACTGGTTTGAATTGATTAAGTTGCTCAGGGATTCAAACGAGGCACTTTTGATTAAGATCAATACCGTTGTTTGCCAATTCAACTATGACGAGTATCTAGGAGACTTTATTGATCAAATTACGCCCGATAAATGGAAAATTTTTCGAGTCTTGCCACTGGATAACAATAGCGTTCGCATTTCTAATGAGGCGTTTTCATTATTTCTTGATAATCATAAGCAGGTGACAACGCCCTGTTATATTGAGAATAATGAAGACATGACAGAGTCTTATATTATGGTTGATCCCATTGGCCGATTTTATCAAAATTCATCCGTACACAATGGCGGTTATACCTATAGTCAGCGCATCACAGAGGTGGGTATTGAACAGGCTTTCAATCAAATCAATTTTAACTTGGATAAATATCACAATCGGTATATTTTAAGGAGACAATCCCATGAATGCTAACCCCTGGAAAAAAACCTTTTCAGAATCTCAAGATTTACGCCAACGTTCAGTAGGCTGTCCAGTTTGGATACCCTATCGTGAAAAGGCTTCTGTGCGTGAAGAGGTGTTAGGAAAGCTCTATCAAAGTGGCAAAAATCGGCGTTGCATTCAAGACATCATTACCGCTATTGATGAGGCCCAAGACACGGTGATGCTGGTCAGTTTTCTGATGGCAGATACGGCATTAGAAAATGCGCTGATGAACGCAGCAAAACGTGGTGTGCGCGTTTATGTCTTACTGGCATCCGAGAATAAATTAGAAAAGGAACCCGCAGAAAATGCCGAATTTGACAAAAAAACTTTGGCACAACACAAAACCATGTTGGACCGGCTGGCTGGGCAAGTCTTGGTACGATCAGCACCTTATTTTCATGCGAAATTGGTGCTGATTGATACACAAACTCCCTATCCTAAAGGCTTTTTGCTCACCGCTAACCTGACAAAAGAAGCCTTGGAACGCAATGAAGAATTGGCGGTTGCGCTGACTCATTCAGAAATTCAGAGTGCTTTTGCCTACCTACGTTGGGCTTTTTGGGAAGGGGCTGAACATGAATTGATAGAAAAACAACGTTTAAACACGGTTAAACCCTTACAAAAAGTGGCTAATCCAGAGATCGCTCAAGATTTTTTAGCCACTAAGCCCAATAACAGTTTGCAACCGGTATTAAAACAGATTATCAATAATGCTAAACAAGAACTGATTGTGAGTAGTTTTGGCTGGGAAATCGATCATGCGATTGTGGCATTACTCTTAGAACGGATTCGGGCCGGTTTACACGTCACCTTGTTAGCACGGATTCGCCCTAAAACAATGGATACCTTAGTCAATTTAGCCGAAGCAGGGGCCCAAGTCTTAGGCTTTCCTTGGTTACACGCCAAAGCATTGTGCAATGATGTGGGTGAAACCGTCGTCATGTCGGCTAACTTAGAAACACAAAGCTTTGAACACAGCATGGAATTTGGGGTATTTTTACGGGATGAACGGGCAAGCGCCGTTAAACACATTTTACAAACCTGGCAACAACAGGCCCCTTGGCAATTATTGCCTCAACCGATTTTAAAGGATTTACCAGTAGGTGATGTCACCTTATGGCGGCAAGCGCAATTGCAGAAAGAAAAGATGTTGTCAATGAAAGAAGTGCCGTTAGGTGAATTGACAGCTGACTCAGCAGAACAACTGGATTTACCCAAACCGCCAGACAAAAACCATAGCGCCGAAAACGCCTTAGCATACGCATTACGCTATGATTGGCAAGTGTCTGCACCTCGGTTAAATAGCAAAGCCAAGGAAGTTAAACGAATGATTGAAAAGGAAATTGAGCGGGAAAAAGTCATCGTTGTTAAGGATAAAAAGGGTAAACCGATTTTGGATAAAAACGGTAAGCCAACTGAGAAAAAACAGAAGGTTAAAGAAACTGTCAAGGAACAAATTTCTTATCGTCCACCCGTTTACCAGCAAAATGGACGCAATGTCGTGGCGATTCAACAACCACAAGACATTTCCTCTGCACAAAACCTGATCCAACAAGGCATAGCAAAAGCAATTGTCGTGCGAGATTAAACAATGGTAGAACGAGAACAACCAACACTGTTAGCTTGGCATGCAGATCGCGCCGGGAATGAAGTCTTAGAAAATGCTTTAGAACATTTGGCACGGGATCATAAGGTACATATTCGGCGTGTATTGTATTTAATTCAGCCACAACACAAAGCACTGCCCAACCCCAACATTGCGGCTGGCATTGAATTTCGTAAGCTGACACTGCCCATAACAAAGCCCACCGTGCATTTGGAAATTTATCAAGCAGTGCAAGATAAGGTATTGCCTGAAGTTGTCAATTACCGTCCCCTACATATTAATATTTCTCCCGGCACACCCGCTATGCATACTGTTTGGCTAATATTACATGCTGGCGGCGCGTTTCCAAGCGATACTGTTTTATGGTCATCGCAGTACGATAATAAAACTAAAAAAACTCGTATTGATAAGGTGGATTTCCCCATTAATACGTATCTGGCCGAAATCCGTGTTCAAGCCAAGAAGCAACCAGAATTAGCCCAATATGATGCCGAATATCATTCTCCAAAACGGCAAGAAGCTTTATTACAACTCTTTCGCTATGCGCGATTGCCAGGGGCACCTTTACTGATCTTAGGGGAACGTGGCATCGGTAAAACGCGCTTAGTAGAAACGCATGTCACTCGTTTAAAACAAAGGGAAAAGTTGATACCTGTACCTTGCGGCACCTTAGATTCTGAATTAGCAGACAGCCTGTTATTTGGACATATCAAAGGCGCATTTAGCGGGGCGATTAAAGATCGCGCAGGTTTGCTAAAAGAAGCTGATGATGGCATTTTATTTTTGGATGAAATCCAAGATTTACCCAAGCCTTTGCAACGTAAACTGGTACGGGTATTTCAAGATCGAAAACATCGTTTTCGTTCAGTCGGCAGTGATAAAGAGCAAGAGACGGATATTGAAATCGTTTGTGCTTCCAACCGTCGTTTAAATGAGTTGCGTGAAATACTGGATGCTGATTTGTTTGATCGATTTAGCCATTTAATTGTAGAAATCCCGCCATTACGAAATTGCCGAGAAGATTTGGAAAGGGATTGGCAACGAGTTTGGGATGAATTACGAATTGATGAATCCCTGCCCGATAAAGCACCTTGCAATAAAGCCTTAAAAAAACTGTTTCAAACCCATCCGTTGCCGGGCAATTTGCGCGATTTGCAACGGTTAGCCTTTTTAACAATGGCGTGGTGGCAAGAATTGAAAGAAAGCGATAAGGCGTTAAATGCCGCTTTGGAGGAATGGCAAAAACTCGAAATCATTTCGCCATCCAACAACGAATTTGGAGAAGGCAATTATGATGACAGAGTGATTTGGTTTAAAAAACGCTTGGCAGACTGGGCTTATGAACAACAAGGGAATTGGAAAAAAGCAGCGGCATTTTTAGAATGCTCCGATAGAACGTTACGCGATGCAGCCAAGAAAGAATGAGGCGGTTTATGTTATTCCAAGCGTAAAATAGCCATGCCCCCATTATTCGTTTATCCCCGTAATTCGCTGTACTAAGTAGTGAATCTCGTGAGCCTTTTGATGTTTGACATGGTTTTGATTTATGAAAGCGTTCATGATTTCAGTTTCGCTCCGATTTTATCCTTTCTTATAAACAATCCTTGTCGTTATAACCGTGCCTTTAATATTTACCCGCGACAGTATCCATCAGATCAAAATTCAAAATTCTATGTTCAATTTTTTTCGTGCAAAAACTTGAACATAGAATAGCAATAGCCTAAAATAAGTGAAGCATTTACGACAGTTTTCCTTTGAAGCTGTCCAAATCAGGGCATCGCAGGGCATCGCTGTGAAGTTTTTTCAAGTTATCCACTTGAGTAATGGCACGAATCTTGTCAAGCATCTCGTTGGAGACGATTTCAAATCGTGTGTTCAAGACATCAAGCACCATCTCTCGAAGGGCCTTTACTTGCCCCATCTCAAACAACTGCTTACCCGCGACGGTATCCATCAGATCAAAATTTAACATAGCAATCACCTCTAGTAAGTGAGGTTTTTACGACAGTTTTCCCTTGAAACTATCTATATCAGGACTCAGCGTGGCCTGTATGAGAATGTGTTTCAAGTTATCCACTTGACTAATGGCACGAATCTTGTCAAGCATCTCGTTAGGTACGAGTTCAAATCGTGCCTTCAAGACATCAACCACTGCCTCTCGGAAAGCCTCTATTACTTTTTGCTGCCCCATATCAAACAACTGCTTACCCGCGACAGTATCCATCAGATCAAAATTCAACATAGCAATCACCTCTTCATAACTGATTTTACGAAATCGGTTGAGGATAAATAACCCCAATATATTTAACGCTTCCCACCGTTTTTCGGTTGGAAATTTTTGAATGACTTTTTGTTGCCATTCATGCCCTTTTACCAACAATGTGGTTTTATCGGTTTGGGGTGAAAGGGTAAAAGGGGCTAAGACAACCAATTTGGGATCAATCCGTTCAAGTTCCTCTTCTGTATACTCGCTTAGCACGATTTCCCGAAAACAACCCTTTAACTCACACTGTTCCCCCTCTTGTAAACATTGAAAGGCATTCAGCGGTTCGGCAACCTCTTGATACTGTTTGTCTGTATACACAATGCCCGCCATCACAAAGCCTTTATATTCCTCACTGGCACAGCCTAGGAAAACTTCAGCCATTAGCCGGTGACGAATGAACGGATCCGGATATCCTTGGAACTCAATGAAAACTCGGCCTTCTTCACTCGCCAACGTGGGAAAACCTTCGATATCAGGTTTGAGACTTTTATCCTTTAATACCACAGCCTGAAAATGATATTGCTTTGCTTTGTCGGCTGCCATACCCAATAATTTTAGCAGACTGTTGCCACTGACTTTCATCAAGTTTAAAAAGACTTCGTCAGTGCCCCGCGTCGCCTTTTTCTTTGTCTTTTGAGGCATTTATTGCTATTCCTTTTGATTACACCAGCAGGCAATTCACAATGATAGAATCATTCAAATTGCTATCACAATACGGTATTGGAATCGTTAAATCAATTCCATTCAATTAAAAATATCTACCACCTGTAGAGACGCGATGCTTCGCGTCTCTGATTCGCGTCTTTGCTTCGCGTCTTTGCTTCGCGTTTCTGCTTCGCGTCTCAGGTTCGTTTTGACGCGAGGCATTGCTGAGACGCGAGGCATCGAGTCTCTACAAACCCGCGAGGCTTAATTTTAAATTATAACTAATTCATAATCTTCAATACATTTCCACACCCGTTAGAATCCAATCGTATTTTTATACTTTACAATGCAAAGTATTTTAGATTAGAATGTACCACCATTTTTAAGAGCAGTACAAAATCTTTTTAGGTTTTAACAACTGCACCCATAGACTTTATAATGTAAAGTAGTTTGTAAAATAGTTTAATATAACGATCAATCTGTTAGCCTTCTATATAATCATTTGATAACTGATAACTGATAACTGATAACTGATTGGAGTGTGAGATGAAAGTGATTCGAGCAAAGGCGATGGGGATGTGTTTTGGGGTGCGTGATGCATTGGCAATGATGCGTGCTTTGCCTAATCCTCAAGAGGTTACGGTTTATGGCGAATTAGTGCATAACCCTGAAATACTTAACGAAATCGCGCAGCGGGGGATGACGATGCTGTCTGAAACGCAGCGCGTTTTGCCCCTTTCTAAAGCGGTTGTCATTACGGCTCATGGTGTCAGCCTTCAGGAAAAACGCCGCTTAACGCAACGTGCTGAGCAAGTATATGACACCACTTGCCCTCTGGTGCAACGGGTTCATCAACAGGCATTGGCATTACAAGATAGCGGTTATTTTATTATTGTTATCGGTAAACCGAGCCATGTTGAAGTCAAAGGTTTGATAGGCGATTTACAAGCTTATACCGTGGTGGAAACATTGGCTGATGTACAGTCTTATTCGCATCAATTATTAGGCGTTGTCAGTCAAACGACGACACCGCCTGATCTGGCACAAGCTATTGTACAAGCGATTCGTGATCATAATCCTGCCGCGCAAGTTAAATATATTGATACGATTTGCAAGCCTACGCGAGATAGACAGCTTGCCCTCACAGAATTGTTTAAGCAAGTTGATGCGATGGTGGTGGTAGGCGGGGCTCATTCTAATAATACCCGTCAATTAACTGAACTGTGTCGCCGCTGTCAATTGCCCTGTTTACAAGTGCAAAATGAACAGGAATTACAGAAAGAGTGGTTTTTTCCCTATCAGGTAGTGGGTGTGACTGCGGGCACGTCTACATTAGATTCGACGATAGATAAGGTTTGTCAAACATTGGAGGGTAAGGGTAGGGTGGAAACGAAGCGCTTTTTTTGACCGTCTATTTAGCTACGGGTTTTCTTGCGATTAAAAAAGAAATAAACGCGCTTTGACGCTAAAGACGCTTTGTGTCAAGAAATGATAAAAACTTTTATGTCGGGTGGGCAATGTTATTGCCCACCATCCTTAATAGAAAAGTTAAGTTTGTTACCACGTTGAGTATAGCGTTGGATAGTGCGTTTTGGCTTGTTATTAACTAAATGCGGCCTCTCGCAATCATAAAGTGGTTAAACAGGTTTTTTGTCCGGGTTTAGCTACCCATACAGGGCGTGTCGCGCCAGAAATGGCGGCTGAATAAATGGCAAAGGCTTATCGTAAATGGCAAGAAAGGATGAAAAAATGAAATTGATTCAAGAGTCTAAACCAAAATTCAAAAAGGATAAATATTGTCCCATTTGTTGTCGTCGTTTAGCCTTTTTAAGATTTGTCGCGGAAGTGAGAGATTCGCATAGTTTCAATAAACTATTTGCTATCAAGGAGAAAAACCATGTTCAACTTAGTTAAAAAGTCTCTGTTGTCACTTGATTTGGGTGGTTACGTGCCATTCAAGATACCTGAGTTTCAGTTCACTTTTAATCTGGACTGTTCAAGGAAAGAAAGCCATCTTCAACTCAACTCTGAAGTCAATTTGGTTAATTCATCGCAACGTGAAGTTGCAGAATCGCATCGTGAAGCTGGCGTTCAATCTCAAGCCTAAAAGCGGGGGTAGACTGCTAAAAAATGACTCATCGTTATACATAAAGTCAAAATGCCATTAAAATGTAGGGGGGGTTTAGCTTCGCTGGCCTACGGCTCGCTACGCTCTACCCACCATACGAAATATTCATTTATTTCAATGACTTAAAAAATGATGTCTAACGATGAGTAAGTACAACGGCCGAGTATACTTCAATCGGGCCGAAGCAAAATTGACATACACATTGCATAATTGCGAGAAATGGCTTGCTATAAACAATAATCCTGTGATGATTTGGATTATTTGCGTTGTGCGTCAAGGCGGCTTTGTGGCGTATCACAAAATTGACAGCAAGAAATATTTCAAAAGTAAAAAAAAAGCTTGACATTTATTTTTTGTTAATAAATACTGTTCACTTGTGCGATTATAAATTTTCCTTTGCTAATCCAAAAAGCAGTATATTTTATACGGTTATTATGCTGTTGTGCGGGCATGACGTTTTTTAATAGACGAAACAAGTACTTAAGAAAAAGGATGGCGGGAAGGATGAACACCAGAATCTCGCCCTGATTCATAAACATTGCCATAACCCGTTGCACGGGAACCTAATAAGCCGTGTATTTTATACCTGTTATTAACGTTAAATGGGGAGGGACTGTATTCGGCATCAATCTCACGTACAGTTGTTCTGAAGACGAGTCACCGATGGGACTTATGTGGCTTAGTTTAACCGTGGTGAAAGATATTATTGCATAAATACTACCCAGCCGTTGCACCCTTTGCGATAGATAGCCCGCGTTGAATTTGGCTATTTGGTTACTTATGGAAATTATCGTCGTGCTTATTGACCGGGAGGAACCTGTTTCTTTACGATAATCACCTATCGTCGCCAACACTTATTTCATCATGAAATGGCAATACATTCCTTGAAGGTGATTGCTAACACGCGACAAAATTATCCTTTTACCATTGAATCTCATCAATCATCAACGGCTACCCCAAGGAAATCAGGTAAAAACATATCATTACAAGACTATAACGTTGGAATCCTAAAAAATTCATTGACTTTAAAATAAACGATGCAATTAATTATTCAAAATTTTGGCCCAATCAAACAAGGTCAAATTGATTTGACCAAAAAATTTTACGTGTTTGTTGGTTATAACAACACCGGCAAAACTTATGTGTCTCAATTATTATGGAGTATCTTTAATGAAGAGACTATTGTCAATTTTTCCAAGTCGATAGACATTCCAGAATTGAATTTGGATAAATTGGAAAAAAAATTAGAAGAAAACGCTGAAAGTGCTTTTGATATTACCCCGGAAATTGTTGACCAAATTTTAGAACAATTTGCCCATTTTTTAAAAGATAAAGTCGTGCCTAAAATATTGAACATTGATAAGCAACATTTTATTTTAAAAGAATTTTGTGTTGATTTTGAATATGATATTAACACGGTCAAAAAAGGAAGTGGTACCATTTCTTATTTTCCAAGTCGTGAAATCTTGAGAAAGATTTCTAAAGAAAAAGACTCATTGACGATTAAATTGACAGAAGAAAATATTTCAAAAAAATGGCCTAATATTCCTCCCAATAATACGTCACATCGATCTTATGTTGCAACTTGTTATGAACTCATAATCAGTTTGTTATTCAGTACGCATCATCACCAACCGGTTTTTCTGCCATCCAGCCGTCTTTTTTATCCGCTGTTTTACTCATACATCTATCGGATTCAGAAAGAAAAATATGACAAAATTTCTCAAAACATTGAGGAAATACTGGAAAGGAAACAGGAAGGAGAACGCATTGATTTAAGCTCATTTTTGTTGGGGAATGCTTTTGAAAGGGATTATACCGAACCCATGAATGTATTGTTTGATAAATTGTATCAATTGAATGAAGAGATGACGGTTCAAAATCACTATGAACACCTTGTTGCTGAGATGACAACTATTCTGGGCGGGGATATCGTTATGTCTAAAAAAGAAGGCATCGCTCCAATCAAGTTTGGTTTCAAGCCCACTTCTTATAATCATCATCTCCCAATGTTTTTGTCTTCATCATCGGTGAATCAGTTAAGTACACTTTATCTTTATTTTAAATATTGGGCCCAAAAGAACCACAATTTTTTGATGATTGATGAACCGGAAGAAAATTTACACCCGAAAAATCAAATGGCTTTGCTGAATGTGTTATTAACCTTTGCGGCAGCCAACAATAACAAAGTATTAATTATCACCCATAGTCCTTTTTTAGCAGATGCGGTTAATAACTATCTCTATTTATTTTGGTTAAAATCTCAATCAGTTGATGTTAGCAAAATAGTAGCAGACTATTATCCCGAAATTAACCCAGACCTTAATCTTAGCACGGATGATATTGCCATTTATTTCTTTGAAGGGACTCGAATCGTACCTTATGAACGGGGAGATTATGGTGTGCTTTTCAGTGATTTCGATGCAGAACAGCGTAAAATTAAACAGATTGAACTCGTCTTAACTGAAAAAATGTATCAACTACTGAATGATGATGAGGAATATTGATCATGTATGTGAAAGATATTCGTCAACAATTGCAAAAAAAACTAGGGTTAAGTATTTATAAATTGGTTGAAAACGTTTTAGACAGTGAGATTTCCATCATTGAAACGGGCAAAAATGTTAAACTCAAAAAATTAACGCTAACTCATTTGCCGTCTGAAAAATGCATCTGTTGGAGAATCAACTTAGAAAGCCGGATTCCAGGATTATCGACGGCTAACAAAACGGGAGAGATTGCTTTAGTCATTTTGAAGAACAACTACTTGAATGTCTATCTCATTGAATTAAAAAGCATGATTAAAGATACGACGTTAAACGCAATCCAAGAAAAAATTCAAGATAGTATTAATCGATTTTATTTTTTGCTCCTGCTTAATAGTGATAAAGATCATGAATTCTTTAAAAATTTAAAAATTCGTTTCATTGCGCTGGTTTTCTTTGATGGACATGATAAAACCACCAGTACAACTGCTCCTATTTATAAAATTTTTAAAAATAGAGGCGGACAACTTTCTTGTAACACCCTATTAGAGAAGGGTTTAAGTATTCCCCTTAAATTTTTCTCTAACAATTTTGATAAATCTACGGGTTCTATGAAAATGAGCTTTAGTGACATTGAGAAAGAAATTAAAAACATTCGTGGAATTTGAGCTATTTGTTTCCAAATTTTCAAGCCAGCCAACCAAAAAACGACTTGTATTGGAGAAAAGGAGGCCGGCTCGAATTATTTTGCCAACACCAAACGTCATAATGGCAATTCTCTTTGACTGAAGTTATCTTTAGATTCATTATCTTTTTGCTGGTATACCTCTTGGTTTTGGTTCACGCCAAGGCCCCGTCATGGCTTCTATCTTCGCATAGAAACGTGAATTGCCTAAAGGTTGGTTCTGAGTAAGTGCTTGCCGGATGTCATTGATTGCATCATTATCAAGTTCGGATTGGAATAAACTTCTGTTGGCAGTTTGCCGAGATTTTGAATCTTTGCCAAGCCAGGTAGGGTGGGATCGCTGTCAGCACGTTCCATAGCTTTTTCGCAAAGAATTAAATGTAGTCTGTCCCCTATTTGCTTGTTTTTTTTACGTTCAGAAATGGAGTATTAAGTTTTTTAAGAAGTAAACAGGAAAAAATGAGTTTCGAGGACAACCATAATTCATCCATTAAATAATATGCTGACTCAAGATTTTTATAACATTATTGATACAGAAATATCTGATATTATTAAAAAATATCCAGGTGATGAGATGATAAAAAAACATCATAACTCACAAGAGAATCAGAAAAGTTATGCGCTTCTCATTTGGTTTTTAGAGTTTTATGGTAAAAAAAGCGATTATGTCCGTTATATCACAGATGGTCCGGATGATAGTTCATGCGACATTATTTTTGATGCAAAAGATAGCAGAGGACAAACTATTTATTATGTTATCCAATCAAAATGGAATACATCAAAAAATGCGGCCAAAAATATAGGTCGTACCGAAATTGGATATGCTTTAAGTGATTTTACGACTATATTACGCGGTAATAAAAAACCGACTCAAAACGATAACTTCAATAAAAAACGGGCTGAGTTATTAGAACATATTAAAAGTAATGGTTTGGTTAAATTCATTTTTTTAGCACTCTGTCAAGAAAGTCGTCATGATAATGTTGATAGTTTTAATCAAGAATTTAAACCGCATGAATTGAAGTTTATTGATATTAATCGGATTAAACAGGATTATATTGAACGCAAATATAAGCAAATAAAACCTTCCAATCCATTAGAACAGACCTATCGACCAGAAGATATACTCATCGAATTAGAGGTGATTAGACGAGAAAATAACGGTGATTTCGTTAAAATTGATAAACCTTTTGATGCCTATATTTTTTTAGTCAAACCCGCTTTAATATTTAATTTATTTGAAGAATTTAGCTTTAATTTGTTTTTTAAAAATGTGCGAAATCCTATTGTCAACTCGACCATTAATCAGCAAATAGAAAGCACTCTTATGGAAAATCCAGCTTATTTTTGGTATTACAATAATGGTATCACGGCAATAGTTGATTCTTTACCTGAAATTAGCAAATTGGCTCAGAAATTTGAAGTTTATGGTTTCCAGATTATAAATGGGGCCCAAACTGTTTATGCCATTCATTCTGCTTATAAAAAAGCGTCTCTAAGAGAACGAGCAATGATGGATCGTGAAATTTCGATAACCTTGCGTTTATTAAAATCGGGCGGCAAGGATTTTGATTTGCAGGTTACTCGTTACACGAACTCACAAAATCCTATTTCAGATCGGGATTTTCATGCGAATGATGAAGTGCAAATGAGACTGCAAAAAGAATCTTTTCAGACGACATTTTGGTATGAAAAACGACAAGATGAGTTTAGAGGAAAAGTGCCAGAAGGGATTCAAGTTATATCAAATGAACAATTTGCACAAGCATATCTCGTTTATGAATTACAAGATTCAATGAGTCGTATTGCCAGTATCATACCTCATAGCTCAAATTTAAATTTTGTTTCAAATAAAGATCATCCCAGTGGTTGGTATGAAAAAATCTTTAATGAGAATACCCGTTTTGAGGATATGTTATGTTCACTGTATATCATGGATTTAATTGAAGAATTTCTAAAAAACCATGATGATATGTTGGGATTTTCTTATGATCGTATCTATTACGCTGGATTTTTTAAAATTGTTTTTTCTAAATATCTTGAAAAGAAATCTGCATCTGCTCTTCCTATTAACAAAAAAATAATAGAACTCATTAATAAAAAAGATAGCAGTCTTATAACTAAAGTGCTTTATTTTATTAGAGCAAAGAAAGAAGAATTGCTTGAAAAGAGTACTCCAATCCGTACAGATTCTCATGGACGTTTATATTACGTTAAAAGTCAGTACGAAGACTTGAAAAAAGATTTTGATAAGATGGAAATAGATGCGGAAGAGATTGATAATATAGCCAGATCGGGTGGGTAAGCGAATGAATCAAACAAAAATAGCCAGGCTCGAATTATTTTGCCGACACCAAACGTCAGAATGGCAATTCTCCTTGATTGAAGTTATACTTAGCACCGTCATAAATTGCGCTTTTTCACCCCAACAGCCAACAGCTAAAGCAGTTGTCTAAAAGCTCAAGTCACCTAAAGGTGACTAACAGCAAAAGCGCAAATTGTAAGGGTGGACAGTATATCTTCAGGTTTGTTATCTGTTTTGCTGCTCTACCTCTTGGTTTCGGTGAACAAATTTGCCCCGTCATAGCTTCTATCTTTGTATAGAAACGTGAATTGCCTAAAGGTTGGTTCTGTGTAACTGCTAAATACTAAATAATTGGGGTCAGAGTAACATTAATTTGACAAATTGTTGTTTTGGCAACCCGCCGCCCTAACTTTCAACTGGTTGCAGGTACACACTCTCCATCCTCCCTAAATCGCCTCTAAAAAAAGAGCACCGTTTTCTATAAAGCCATCCAGCAAATACAGGGCATCCATCAATGGCTACAACGGACACCCCAAGGAAATCCCACCCGTAACGAACCGATAAACCCATACCATTCTTGTTAAATATTGCCTCACAACCTTTGTTCGTGCGAAATCTTATCAGTTTTAAAACGTCGTTGCTTTGCTATGCGAGATCAAACCTTGAAGGCTATAATACCGTTAGAATCAGACATTTTAGGATTTGGGTTTGACATGTTCTCGATAAGCCGCTTCTAAATGACGAGTAAACCGCGCACAATCCATCAGGGATGAAGCTTGCATTCTGTGACGCATTCCAGATCGTAATGCTTGTAAGTGTTCCAGATCGTTGGCCAGTTGCACACAAATCTTGATATAGGCTTCAGGCGTATAAGCAACCAATTCATTCAATCCCAAACTGACTAAATGACTTAAGCCTACTCGCGAAACGTTTGTCTCTCCGACTAATGTCACGACTGGGATACCCATCCATAATGCCTCACAAGTTGTGGTGCCGCCATTATAGGGATAACTGTCAAGTGCAATATCCACGTTATGATAGGTTTTCAGGTAGCCCGGGGCTGGTGTCAGGCCTTCTAATATCAATCGTTCCGAGTCAATACCGACATCTTTAAACTGTTTTTCAATCGCTTGTTGTGTGGCCGGATCGTTTAGAATTGAATTGCTGGGTTTCAGAAGCAATTTGGAATGGGGTACGGCTTTCAGCACTTCTGCCCATAAAGCCCGTATTTCAGAATTGAGCTTATAATAGGCATTCAGGGAACTAAACGTAATATAGCCCTTTTTCAAGGCGGGTAATTCGTTTACTGGGGGGCTTTTTGGTTCAGGGCGGTAGCAAATCAAATTATCGGGTAATCTGATCGGTATTTCTGATAGCCATTCTTGGCCGTCATTTTCAGGATCAAGATGGCGATCCGTGATGCGATAATCAATCGTCGTCAAACCCGTCGTCGTAGGCGAACCAAGATAACTTATTTGAACAGGGGCCGGTTTTCTGGCAAACACGGCGAGTCGATTGTTCCCTGGGTGCCCCATCAAATCAATCAGAATATCAATCTGATCTTCTCTGATTAGTGAAGCTAAAGCTTTATCCGAGAGTTCTGCACAGCTAATCCACTGATCGGCATACGCTTGAAAGCGTTGCGTGACTTCATCAACCACGGTGTTGCTGTAATAACAGAAAATCTCAAATTGCTCATGATTATGGTGAGCTAAAATCCCTTCCATAAAATAAGCAACCGAATGTTTTTGAAAGTCAGCCGAAACATAAGCTATTTTTAAACGTCGTTGTGGATCGGCCGGATTCATAACCGCTTGAATCTCGGCCGCTAAGGGTTTGAAATACTGCTCATTGAATCGCTGTTGTTCAGCATAAATCATCGCTTGCGTCACACCTGGCGCATAATTGAGTGCCATTAATAAACCATGGTGCGCTTTCCGAAAACGGGGTTTGATTTCCAAAGCACGACGATAATGTGTTATGGCTTGATGCACATTGCCCATATCGGCTAATACTATTCCTAGATTAAAATGCGCTTCCGCATAATCGGGATTGCATTCAAGGGCCTTTTGATAAGCGGCCATCGCCGAAACCCTTTGCTCTAAGTCACTGAATGTATTGCCTAAATGGTTATGCAATTCGGCCTCATCAGGATTGAGTTCAAGGGCGCGTTGATAAGAAACGAGTGCTGCCTTCAATTGCCCTGCCTCATTTAACACCTCACCCAAATTCGTATGCGCTTCAAGATAATCAGGATTTAAACTGATAGCCTGTTGATAAGCGTCAATTGCCAGATCGGATTGCCCCTGTTCCCTAAAGACATTCCCCAAGTTATTATGGGCTTCCGCAAAATCTGGTGTTAACGCTAAACAGCGTTGATAATGTTCAAGTGCTTCTGACAAATAACCTAGCTCGCGCAAAACATTGCCAAAACCATTGTGTGCTTGTGCAAAATCAGGGTTTAAAGTCAGACAGTATCGATAACATTTACCCGCATCATTGAATTGCTCTTGGTACCAAAAGACATTGCCCAAGCTGTTATAATAATTCACATTAGAACGATCTAACTGTATCGCTTTTTGAATCAGTTCAACAGCCGTCTCATAATTTTCGACTTGAGCGGCAATGATGCCCAACAAGTGGAGTACTTCACTCTGATGCGGCTCCACTTCCAAAATTTGACGATAAATTGATTCTGCTTGTTGCAACTCGCCATCATTATGATATTGTATAGCTAATTCAAGTGCTTCCTGAATGGTTACTGTTTGGTTGGATGTGGTCATTTTCGTTCAAATTTATTTTACGGTGCGATTTTAAAATTTGCTTGGAGTGCAAAATTTATTTTGCGGTTGGAGTGCAAAATTTATTTTGCGTTTGGAGTGCAAAATTTATTTTGCGTTGTGTGGAGTTCAAATGAATTTGGCACTCCAATAACCCGCAAAATAACAGTTGGAGTTCGCAAGCTCACTCCAACCTACTAAAAGGATTTCTTCTAATAAAGGTATCATTGATTAAATCCAATTCTATCAGCTGCTTTTCCAAAATTTTGGCTGAGGGGTAAGCATAAGAACCACTGATGAAGATTTCCCAGATTTCAGCATTTTGATAAAGATTATTTGTGATACCTTCGCGCAGTAAATCAACTTGAGGATAAAACAGTTCTGGATACTTTGATTTTAATTTGTCAAGTTCTTTCTCAGCATCCGAGCGTTTAGCATGAGAACCGACGATAACGATCTGATCGCCGATTTCAAGTTGCGACATTAATTTACCAAAAGGGGTTTTTTGATAGATTGTCAGGACTTCTTGTTTGAGTTGCTGTACTTTCCAGTTGACTTCTTCAAGTTGTTTTTCCAGTTGAACGGTTTTTTGACTGGCTTGCTTGAGTTGTTTTTCCAAGTCGATATTTTGACTATAAGCCTGTCCAAATCGGTTTTGTAATTGGGTAATCGTTTCCTCAGTTTGTTTCAGTTCTTGTTGATAAAACCAGTGTCTTTGTTGAGTCTGATAAGTCCAGCCTAAGGCCAAAACCGATATGATTGTGAGTGCGAACAGTCCAACATATTGATAACGTTTTTTCTGTTGACAGTGTTTCAATGCCTTGGCAAAATCAAAAAAATGGTCACGTATTTTCTGTTCGATTTCAGCCACTTTATTATTAAGGCCTAGTTTTTGATACCAGTCAAGTGCCGATTGAAAATCGTCTTTCGCGAGGGCGCTTTCAGCGCATTGCGCCCAAATTTCTTGACGTTTAGCGGTTGCTTCAAGTTGTTTGGGTTCCAAGGCTAACACGCGCTCATAAAGTTCAAGTTGCTGCTCTTGATTATCGGTTTGCTGCGCTAATGTCAGTAATGCTTGTATCAAACGTGAACGGGCTGCAAGGGGTTTATAATTATATAGACTGTCTAATAACTTCTTCGCTGTTTCTGGTTGCCCTTGAGCCAATAAAATATCGGCGAGTTGTTGATGAGCGCCGAGATGATTTGGATTTAATCCAATCGCTTCGCGTAACTGTTTAATTGCGGATTTGGTGTTTCCCGCTTGATGCAAGTCTACGGCTGCTCGAAATAAGTTATCTGCCACGGGATCGATGTGATCCAGTTCATCTTGTATTCTTCTTAATGGTTTATATTCTGCAATCCATCGACGCAGTAATTCAACACGAAATTGATAACCGGCCTGGGTAAATTCGAGTAAATCCCAATCTTGCAATAAGCGCGGCGCATTCTGTAATTCACGAATGATGATATGGACACCATTTTCATACAATCCTTTTTCTAAAGCGTGTTCAGTGAGAGGTGCAGGGCCAGCTTCTGCTAAAGCAGAGGCCACCATCCGCTCAGCAGGTGGCAACCCTTCCCATAACCAGAGCAAGGTGTTGTGACTGGCATCTAAAACATCGAAAAGCACATTTTCGACATCGGCTACTGTCGCCGTGGAAAGGCTTAGCGTTTTATCGACTTGTTCCCAAACTTGAAAACAGACTTGTTGCGTTAAAAACGGATGCCCCTGTGTATATCGAAAAACACATTCTACCGCATCATCTTGCCAATTCAGGGTTTCATTCGCTTCTGATAAACGAACTAATTCTTCTGTTTGTTCACGACTGAGCAGTGATAAACGTTTAATAGGCGGTTTACCGCGAAACAGAGAAACGGCAATGTTATCCAAATCGTCAATATTACGGCCACTGACAAAGATACATTTTAAATGTTGTTTATCGCTGTTTAACAATTTATGCCAATAGGGATAAAAACCGGCGACGGCTTGTTCTATAGTAGGCAGTGCGACAACATCAAATTCATCAAATAACAAAACTAAGGTGGTATTATCAGGCAAACTCTGTAAAATGTCAGGAAACCACGTTTCTTGAAAGGCTATTTCAGGATGCTCACCTAAATCAGGTTCAGCTTGGTTTAGGGTATGAGCGATGTTTTTAGCGAGTTCAATGAGAACTTCAGCCACAGTCCAAGTGGCTTTGTCTTGTAAGTCAAAGTCAATTGGGCATAAATGCGCTTGTTCAGATAATTGGGCTTTTAAATGTTGCAGCACTGAAGTCTTGCCGATGCCCCGTTGCCCATACAGAACAATGGCACTCTCTTTGGGGCTATCCAATAGATTAAAGACATCGCGCAAAACATCGGATCGTCCAATAAGAGCGGGGCTATTACCAACCGGTTTATTGGTGATGTAAGGATTAGTAAGAAGTGACATAGCTTTTTATTGTTTTTGTTATTAAATGAATTAATTATTGTTAAAAAGAGGCTCGTTAGGGTATTCAGCGACACAGTATCATTCAATGATTTATGAGTTATGAATTGCAATATTAATTTTTCAGCAATATTGATGCCGGTATTAAATATTATCACAGTTCACAGTAGAGACGCGATGCTTCGCGTCTCCGATGGAGCAATCAGAAACGCGAGGCACTGAAACGCGAGGCACTGAAACGCGAGGCACAGAGACGCGAGCATCGCGTCTCTACAATCCCATTAACCATAATCAACAATCTTATGAAAACCATAATACATAATACCTCTACCCCTATCCGTTTAGGGGTTAATATTGATCATATTGCGACTGTCAGGCAGGCGCGGGGTACGCGCTATCCTGATCCGATACAGGCTGCTATTGTGGCTGAGCAGGCCGGTGCAGATTTGATTACTTTGCATTTGCGCGAAGATCGTCGTCATATTCAGGATCGCGATGTTTTGATGATTAAGGATGTCTTGCAGACGCGCATGAATTTGGAAATGGCGGTGACGGATGAGATGCTAACATTTGCAGAGTGTATTCGCCCCGATGATGTTTGTTTGGTGCCGGAGCGACGCGAGGAGTTGACGACTGAAGGCGGCTTGGATGTTTTAAATCAAATTGAGCGTATTCGCGAAGCGTGTCAACGGTTAGCGGCCGTTGGGACACGGGTTTCCCTGTTTATTGATGCCGATCCTAAACAAATTGAGGCCACAGTGCGTGTTGGTGCGCCGGTGATAGAGATTCATACGGGCCATTTTGCGGATGCGACTGATGCGAAAGGAAGAGAACAGGAATATCAACGTATCCTTGGCGCGGTTAAACAGGGTAGTGAGGCCGGTTTACAGGTGAATGCGGGCCACGGGCTGAATTATCACAATGTGGCGGATATTGCAATCATCCCAGAGGTGTGTGAATTGAATATTGGTCATTCAATTGTTGCACAAGCCTTGTTTAGCGGCTTTGCCGAGGCGGTACGAGAGATGAAGCGATTGATGGTAGAGGCGCGGTTGTTCAGTGAAAAGTGATCGTTGATCGTTGCTAGTTCAAAATGTAGGGTCAGTAAGCGAGTAGAGATGGCCTGCGTCGAAACGAACTTGCCCACCATCTTAAAATAACATTTATTTTTAAATCAACGGTTTACAAAAAAAACGTGATTATCGAATTTAAAAACTGATGTATAACGATCAATGAGTGTTTTAGAGAAATGGTGGGTTCGCTCAGTGATGGGGTATGAGCATGAAAATCTTGGCACTAAGCGATCCCGCCCTACGAAGAATTGAATATTTAAAAACTTATAACGATGAGTGCTTTAGCCTCATGCAACTATAGGAACTTAAGTATAAAATGCCTCGCACAACAATGGGCGGTAATGATCCTGATCATCAATTGTCTGATGAACAAAAAGATAAACGAGAACGAGAATTGCGCGATGAAGCAAAGCAGTTGATGCGCCAAAATAAATCAAAAGAGGCCAATAAACGTCTTAGACGGGCCAGAAATATTTCACGGGAGCCCTCAAAATATGCTCAACATCATTAAGGAATATCATGATCTGCTTGATAGTGACGCATCTCTTGAAAATGTTGATAGAACAGTTGCTTTGATTGAGTACATTTTAGGTATTCAATGGACTGAACAATTGTCCCTTCAAATAGCAGCCCATCGCGAAGGCTTGATGGCAGAAATGGAAGAGGTGGTCTTATTTCAAGAACAATTGGATAATGATTTCAAGCAGTATTTTCATTTTTATGTGATGAAATATCCTGAACTTGGGCAAGTTAAGGAAATCACTTCGCCTCACGCGCACCGCGTTTTAAAGGTTTTTTTGACTTTGGTATTTTTTCCTCAGTTAATGGAATGTGATGGGTTTCCCTTGAAATCAAAATATTCGCTATTTTTGGATACGTGTTTAGTGCTGTTTCATCAGGCCTATTTTGCGTTATTACCTGAACTGAAAACGGATACACCAGAAAAAAAGGTACTGTTACTCGCTTTTAAAGCTTTCGCAAACCAGGTTCCAAGAGAGACTGATAGATATGATTTGCTTGGGCTTTACTATGAAGCCGTTGAGGATTATGGGCAGGTTGCTGATTGCCATCAAAAAGTTTTACGCTTAACCCATTCGGATGCCCACGAATTTATGACGGTGTTGCAAACTTTGTGGTCATTTTTAGTCGAACAGGAAAGATTTCGTGAAGCGCTTTGTGTGTTGCTTGAGACTTATCCACGAGTGTTACGGCGCGATTTAGAAGAATTTAACGAATTGATTTTGATGACTTTTGAATTACAGGGAAAGCATTATCAGGCTTTGTTAAAGGGCACTTATCAATCTGAAAACTGGCATCAAGGCTTAGAGGGCTATGCAGCCTAACTAACAATTCAAAAGGGCGAACACGCAGGTTCGCCCCTACATCAAACCCTACAACGCAACAGCATAATCAATTATCAAAGGAGAATGATCAGAAAAACGTTCGTCTTTATAAATACTGGCGCTTTCCACTTTGTCTTTTAAACCAGGTGTTATGATTTGGTAATCAATTCGCCATCCGGTATTGTTTTTCCAAGCTTGTCCTCGATTGGACCACCAAGTATATTGGCTGATTTCTTGGTTCACGACACGGAAAGCGTCAATAAATCCTTCTGTATCAAAGAGTTGATCCAGCCAAGCCCGTTCTTCAGGTAAAAAGCCAGAATGATCTTGATTGCTGCGCCAGTTTTTGATGTCAATCTTTTTATGGGCAATATTCCAATCTCCGCTAATAATATATTCCTTTGTACCTTGTCGTAATTCGCGTAAGTAGGGTAGAAATTTGTCCATAAATTGGTATTTAAAATCTTGTCTTTCGGTGCCAGAGGTACCGGAAGGTAGATATAAAGAAACAAAGTTGATGTTTGAAAAACGGGCCTCTAAATAACGGCCTTCCTTATCAATTTCTGGCCAGCCGATTCCGACAATGACTTCATCAGGTTTTTGACGGGCATATAAGGCGACACCACTGTAGCCTTTTTTTTCAGCATCATGGTAGTAGCAATGATAGCCCGTCGGATGAAACAAGGGGTCGGTGAGTTGATGTTGTTGGGCCTTGGTTTCTTGAATACAGACAATATCGGCATTTTGTTCGGCTAACCAAGTGAAAAAACCTTTTTTCGCAGCTGCACGAATGCCATTGAGGTTTGCAGTAATGATTCGCATTGGATTTTGAAAAGCCCTTTAATCTTTGATGTTCAAAATAACCCTATTTTAAACAATAATATAAAATACCTCAACCCTTTCAGGGTTGAATGTGAATAGCCCCATAAAAAAAACGATTGAATGTGTGTCAGGCTTAAAAAGATTATTTATTTTTTGGCTATCCCTAAAGCTGTCATCATAGCGGTTATCAATTCATTAACCAAGTACACAAATTCTCCCGTTTGAATCATTTTGGGTTTGACACGGCTTTGCTGACAGTGATTGAAGTTGAGCTCGTACAGCTTCGAGACGTAGTGTGAACTCCAAACTGTTTTTGTGACAACCCTTTTTTTAGGTTCCAATTTGAGTTTGCAATTCAAGTCAAACTAAAGTTTGAACTCCAAACTAAGGTGAGTAGGAATGGGCAACAAAAATCCGTTGCCCTACAGCCTGGGATAATTTATTTTGTGACTCTTCCTAAGAAATGCCCTTCATTTGAAGGGATTAGCGTGTAGCTCATTCAATCTGATGGATTTTCCTCTATTCTTTGATTTCTTGATTGATAGCTGCGTTGTAACATTTCTTGGGCATGAGCGAGGGTTTGCGAAGTGATTTCCACACCGCCTAGCATACGCGCAATTTCTTCAACGCGCTGTTCATTATTTAAAGCTTTAATATAAGTATGCGTACTGTTTTCCTGAAACAATTTACTGACTTGTAACTGATGATGACCTTGACAAGCCACTTGAGGTAAGTGAGTAATACAAAGTACTTGACGTTGTTGAGATAAATGATTTAATAACTGTCCTACAATTTCGGCAACGCCGCCTCCAATGCCCACATCAACTTCGTCAAATACTAAAACGGGTACACCGCTACGTTCTGCCGTAACCACTTGTATGGCTAAACTAATCCGGGATAATTCGCCGCCAGAGGCCACTTTATTCAGCGCTTTAAGCGGATGGCCTGGGTTGGCTGAGACTAAAAATTCAATGAAATCGCTGCCCGTTGGCGCTGGAGGCGCTTCTTCATCAGCACTGACAGCAATGTCTAATTGTCCCCCTGGCATACCCAGTTTATGCATTTGAGTGGTGACTTGTTCAGATAAGCGTTTTGCGGTTAGGACACGCTCTTCATGCAAAGCTTCTGCCGCAAGCTGATAGGCGGGTAAAACGTCGGCGAGTTCAGCTTCCAAGCTGCTCGCGTTTTCTTCATAATTTTCTAATTCGTTTAATTCTTGAGAAAGTTTTTCATAATGTGCTGGTAAGTCTGCAAAACGAATTCGGTGTTTACGTGCTAAATCCTGAAGAGTCGTTATATTTTGTTGAACGTCTTGTAATCGAGTGCTGTCGATATCCAAATGATGTAGATAATGACGTAATTCTCCTACCGCTTCCTGCGTTTGAATAATGGCATTGTCTAACAAGGTTGTTATGCTATTGAGTTGAGGATCATGTTGTTCTGCCTCTTCCAACATCAGATTCGCTTGGTTCAGGCAAGAGAGTGTTGAGCCCGTTTCGTCGTTATCCAGTATCCCTAATGCAAATTGACTGTTTTCTAATAGTTTTTGAGCATTCGCTAGTCGGCGATGTTCATTTTCCATAAGAGAAAGGGCCTCTGTTGTCAATTCAAAGGGTTCAAGTTCTTGTACCTGATAACGCAAAAAAGCAATTTTCGCTTCACGATCTTCCCCCCCTAAATTTTCTAAAGCCTCCTTAAGCGTTTTCCAATGTTGATAAATTTGCCTCACTTTTTCTAAAAGACTGGGATCTGAAGCCATCTCATCAAGTAACTGACGTTGTAAATCGTTTTTAAGCAAAGATTGATGAGCATGTTGGCTATGAATATCGACCAAATATTCGCCTAATTGACGTAAAGTTTGCATTGAAACGGGCCGATCATTGATATACCCCCGCGAGCGCCCATTGTAATTAATCACGCGACGCACCAAACAGTCATCACCCTCATTCAAATTTTGTTCTTGCAACCACGTCAGAGCGGTAGAAGGTAAAGAGAATACGGCATGAACGTGAGCGGTTTCACAGCCTTGTCGCACCACCGTGCTATCAGCTCTTTCACCGAGTACCAAACTTAAAGCATCAATTAAAATAGATTTACCCGCTCCGGTTTCACCACTTATAATGGTGAGTCCGCTCTCAAAGTGCAACTTCAACTGCTCAACAATAGCAAGGTTTTCAATCTGTAGATAATGCAACACGTTTTTTATTATCAATTAGAAGTTTAAGTTATCACTACACATTTTTCCAAACTAAAGTTTTGACACCTAAAAAGTCTTATACTTTGTTATCTTGAAAAAGGTGAAAATGAAAAAAGGAGTTATTTAAGATGGGGCAACCACAAGGGATTGCCCTACCGAATGGTTTGTAGGGGCAATCTCTTGTGCTTACCCAATACAACTCGCCTATGATAACCCATAAAAAGGGGAGATTTAAACGGTTTTACTCCAATCTAATTTACTGCGTAATGTGGCATAGTGATCATGTCTTTGGGGGTGGATCAAGCGGATACATTGGCGTTTTTCAATAATAATGCTATCACCTGATATCAGTGTATGACATAACACGCCGTCACCAGTGAGTTGGGCTTGTCCTGTTTGCGCTGGGGAGAGGGTAATTTGGATGCAACAGTCGCCGTCTACCACGAGTGGACGGCTGCTGAGGGTATGAGGGCAAATCGTGACTAATACTAAGGCATTCAACGAGGGATGTATTAAAGGCCCGCCTGCGGAAAGTGCATAAGCTGTGGAACCGGTAGGGGTTGCCACAATTAAACCGTCAGCACGTTGGCTATTGATAAAATGCCCATTGATCTGGGTTTCAAAGGAGAGCATGTGCGAACGATTTCCGCGATGAATCACTATATCATTCAAAGCGTTACAGAAAGATAAACACTGTTTGTCGCGATAGACTTCAGCATAAATTAAAAAACGCTCTTCTTCAAGAAAGGCACCGTTTAAAATCTCATCTAAGTCTTTTTCAAGAGCAAGCGGACTGATATCGGTCAAAAAACCGAGTCGCCCTAAATTAATACCCAATAGGCAAACATCATGCTTAGCTAATAAACGCGCCGCTTGTAATAGTGTACCATCGCCACCAATCACAATGATTAAATCACAACAGAGACCTAATGCCTCTGTATTAGGGGCAATATTCCAATCCGTGCGAGATAATAACTTAGCACTGGGGGCTTCAATAATTATATCTAAATCACGTTGACGCAGAAAGTTCACCAAAATCTCTAAACAGTCTTTAACTTGTTTGTCGCCGCGTTTAGCAATAAGTCCTATACTTTTAAACATATATATATAAAATAGCTTAGATAATAGATTAACAATAGAGCCTCTTGCAAAACTATTAAGCAGAAACGATAAAACAATAACTTACGAAAAGTTGATACCCTGTAAGTCGTTGATTTATGGTTGCACGTTGGAGTTTTGCAAGTCCCTCAATAGTAATGAATAATCAGTAGAGCCCGAAATAGTTCAGGTGTTCAGTAGTTAATAAATTCAGGAGACAATGTTTTTAATCCGCATAACGATATACATTTTATAAAACACTCCGTTATAAAAAATAGTCTTGACATTTGCGCCTACTATTTTCGATCTTCAAGTTTTTGCACGCCCTTCGACAAGTACCAAAGACAAGCTCAGGGCACACAGGGCAGGCTAAAACGGGAAGATCGAACCTTCGGTGTCCTACAAGCTTTTTCAAGATAATGAAGTTAATATAAAATAAATGATTATAAATTATTAATTACCCATTATCATTTTTTTACACGGTTACCACTATTATACTGTCCACAGTTATAATTTGAGTGTTGGGTTAGTCACCACCACCTGACTTTCGTTTTCAGACAACTTATGCTCATTGTTGGCTTAAAGAATCAATAATAGCGACCTTATGACAGTACTAAGTATAGTGGTACATTTTAACAAATCTCAAATTGGTGTTATCAGATGCCTCGTTCTAACCTGAGTGAGCGTGCCCAGTATTTATTCAAAGTGTTAGTTAATCGTTACATCCGTGAAGGACAACCCATTGGCTCACGTACCTTGTCACGCGATACTAACCTCGATCTTAGTCCTGCTAGCATTCGTAATGTCATGGCCGATTTGGAAGATATGGGATTGATTAGCTCACCACATACTTCGGCCGGTCGTATTCCTACAGTGCGGGGTTATCGCTTGTTTGTCGATACCTTATTACAAGTTCAACCTTTGACGAGTGAAGAAGAAGAACATTTGCGTTGCCAGTTTGCCCAAGAATTAGATAACAAGCGTTTGTTGGAACAAACTTCTAACCTGTTGTCAGAGGTGACCCATTTTGCGGGGCTAGTGATGCGCCCTCAGCACGATTCTAAAGCACTACGCCACGTCGAATTTTTATCCTTGTCCGAAAAACGTGTTTTAGTTGTATTGGTTCTTAACGAGCAAAATGTTGAAAATCGCATTATAGAAACGACTCGTCATTACTCACCTGCTGAGTTGCAAAGTGCTGCTAATTATTTGAATGAATCCTTTGTTGGTAAAGATATTAAAACAGTACGTGATGAGTTGCTCATCGAATTGCGAAAAACACGACAAGATATGGACAAAATGATGCAAACCGTCATAGAAATGGCCGAAAAAGCCTTTAAGGCTGAACACACTGAAGGACATGATTTTGTGATGGCAGGGCAAACTAATCTTATGGCGGTTGCAGAACTCTCTGACATTGAGAAATTACGTGATTTATTTGTGGCATTTAATGAAAAAAGCGATATTTTGCATTTACTTGACACAGCACTGAAGGCCCAAAGTATGCAAATTTTTATTGGCGAAGAATCGGGCCATGATGTACTGTGTGATTGTAGTATCATTACCTTTCCCTATACGGTCAAAGGTATGGTAATAGGTGTCTTAGGTGTCATTGGCCCAACACGTATGCCTTATGAACGTGTTATTCCAATTGTTGATTTGGCTGCCAAATTATTAGGTTCAGCCTTGAACCCTCATTAAATTATCCCCATTACTCCCCCTGGCATAGCGCGGTGCGAGAAAAATCGCACCTCCTTTCCACATCCGTACACAATACAATACCCTTAATATTAATAATATAAATAACGCCTCGAACATATCAATTGTGAATTGTGTTCTTTGCCATTTTGCATGCAAAAACTTTGGCATCGAATTGTGTTCGACGCAAAAGTCAATACTAACAGGCGTGTAGTAACAAAAGTCTGCCCCGACAAAATTTTGCGAAATGTTATACAGGGCGAGCCAAAAATGTTCGCCCTATTTTGAATTTGAGGTGAAGGATAGATGTACGGGGCCAAGAACAGTTCATAAGTTCATATATTTATATCAGTTCATCATGTTTTGATGGCGGATTGAGTTTCAATTCAAAATTCATTCTAACACCAAAATTTTTTATTGGTGCGAATCTGGAAAACCCTAAATTTAATCACTGGCAGGAGTGGATATGACAAGTGAAGACTCCGTTTCTAAGGTTTCTGAAAAAAAAACATCGTCTGCTGAATCAACTGAAAAAGTGACACCATCAGCACCTTCGGCCGTCGAAGTACACACGCCAGAGGCGGCTTCTGACACTGTTGTGCAAAGTGACTCAATTTCGGTTGAATCTACCGATTCCGTTAACTCATCCACGACTGAGTCTGTGGCAGCTAATGATCCATCCGATAGTGAGTCTGTGGCAGCAAATGAAATGGAGTCAGAAGCGATACCTTCTATTGAAGACTTAAGCCGTCAATTAGCTGAAGCGACACAACAAGCACAAACTCATTGGGACAATTTGCTACGCAAGCAAGCAGAATTTGACAATTTGCAAAAACGTATGACACGCGATTTAGAAAATGCGCGTAAATATGCTTTGGAAAAATTTGCCAGTGAATTGCTTGCCGTCAACGATAGCATGGAATTAGGCCTAGAGGCCGCTAGTAAACCTGAAACTCAGCTTGATGCAGTGCGCGAAGGTATGGTTTTAACTTTCAAAATGCTGAACGATACGATGACCAAATTTGGCATCACGGAAATTAATCCGCTTGATGAAAAATTTGATCCACAATGGCACGAAGCGATGGCCATGCAACCGATACCGAATGTGGCCGATGGTATGGTGTTACATGTCCATCAAAAAGGGTATCAACTCAATGATCGCTTATTGCGTCCCGCACGAGTCGTCGTGGCCAAAGCGATTGAAAATCAGATCGCTGAAGCGGTAGAAAAACCTATTGAAAATCAAGGCTAAAACCCAATATTCAAGGTCAAATATTGACCCGTCATAAAATTAATCAAACAAAGGAGAATAAACTGATGAGTCGAATTATCGGTATTGATTTAGGCACAACTAATTCTTGCGTTGCAGTCAGGGAAGGTAAAACTAACCGCGTGATTGAAAATAGCGAGGGGACACGCACCACACCTTCTATTGTGGCTTATACCAAAGATGATGAAGTCTTAGTGGGACAATCCGCTAAACGTCAAGCGGTCACCAATCCATACAACACCTTATTTGCTGTGAAGCGTCTCATTGGACGCAAGTTTAAAGACAAAGTGGTGCAACGCGATGTGGACATGGTGCCCTATAAAATTGTCGAAGCGGATAACGGCGATGCCTGGGTCGCTATTAATGGTAAAAAAATGGCACCCCCTGAAATTTCCGCCCGTGTGCTGATGAAAATGAAAAAAACGGCGGAAGATTACTTAGGCGAAAAGGTGACAGAAGCCGTCATTACCGTTCCGGCTTATTTCAATGACTCGCAACGTCAAGCGACTAAAGATGCGGGCCGTATTGCCGGCTTGGAAGTCAAACGTATTATCAACGAGCCTACTGCGGCAGCATTGGCTTATGGTATGGACAAACAACGCGGTGATGCCAAAATTGCCGTGTATGACTTAGGCGGGGGAACTTTTGATATTTCCATCATTGAAATCGCTGAAGTCGAAGGCGAGCATCAATTTGAAGTCTTATCGACTAATGGTGACACCTTCTTAGGGGGTGAAGACTTCGACTTACGCATCATTGATTATTTGGTCGATGAATTCCAAAAGGATAGCGGCATTGATCTCAAAAAGGATCCCTTAGCTTTGCAGCGTTTGAAAGAAGCGGCAGAAAAAGCCAAGATTGAGCTGTCTTCTAGCCAGCAAACCGACGTCAATTTGCCTTATGTGACAGCAGATGCCAGTGGCCCGAAACACCTGAATATCAAATTAACCCGTGCTAAACTGGAATCTTTGGTAGAAGTTCTGGTTGAACGTAGCTTGGAACCGTGCAAAATTGCACTGAAAGATGCCAAATTGAGTGCCACAGATATCAACGAAGTGATTTTAGTCGGTGGGCAAAGCCGTATGCCCAAAGTACAAGAAGCGGTTAAGAACCTGTTTGGCAAAGAACCGCGTAAAGATCTCAATCCAGATGAAGCTGTCGCGATTGGTGCAGCTATTCAAGGTGGTGTTTTGAGTGGTGATGTGAAAGATGTCTTATTATTAGATGTCACACCCTTATCTCTAGGTATTGAAACACTGGGTGGTGTCATGACGAAACTCATCCATAAAAATACCACCATTCCCACGAAACACACCCAAGTTTTTTCGACTGCCGAGGATCATCAAACTGCGGTAACAGTGCATGTCTTGCAAGGTGAACGTGACATCGCGTCGGCTAATAAGTCGCTAGAAAAATTTGATTTGAAGGATATTCCACCCTCACCGCGTGGCGTACCCCAAATCGAAGTGACTTTCGACATTGATGCCAACGGCATTTTGCATGTGTCTGCGAAAGACAAAGCCACTGGCAAAGAGCAATCCATCTCCATCAAAGCCTCTAGCGGTTTATCCGATGAAGAAATCGACAATATGGTTCAAGATGCAGAAGCACATGCAGACGAAGATAAGAAATTCCATGAATTGATTGAAGCGCGTAACATGGCTGACAATATGATTCATGCCACCACGAAGTCTTTGAAAGACTTAGGTGATAAAGTCGATAGCAATGACAAAACGGCAGCTGAGGCAGCCATAAATGATCTCAAAGAGACGCTCAAAGGTGATGACAAAGCGGCTATTGAGGCCAAGACTCAAACACTCGTGGAACTGTCTGGCAAAATTGCCCAACAAGCTTACGCAGGGGCAGAAGGCGCCGGGCCTGATATGAATGGCTTTACCGAAGCCGCTCAAGCCGCAGCTAAAGAAAAAGGCAAGCCTAAAGACGACAATCAATCAGATGTGGTTGATGCCGAGTTTGAAGAAGTTAAAGACAAAAAATGAAGCTCTGTGAGTACTTCGCTGTAGCCTAGTACGATTTATATTAAAAAAAGGCAAACACACCGGTTCGCCCCTAGATTTAAAAAAGGGCGAACACACCGGTTCGCCCCTACGACGATTTAAAAGAGGGCGAACAAGCAAATTCGCCCAGATGAGAGACCCAAAATCGTCAATATCTAATTGAAGAGCTATGTCAAAACGTGATTATTATCAAGTACTGAATGTACAAAAAACGGCTTCAGAAGATGAACTGAAGAAAGCTTACCGCCGCTTGGCGATGAAATTTCATCCAGACAGAAATCCAAACGATAAAAGCGCGGAAGAACGCTTTAAAGAAGTCAAAGAGGCCTATGAAGTTTTAACCGACCCGCAAAAACGGGCTGCTTATGATCAATTTGGCCATGCCGGTATTGAAGCGGCTATGGGCGGCGGCGGTGGCAGTGGTTTTGGAGGTGCCGGATTCGGAGGTTTTGGTGATATAGGGGACATTTTTGAAAGCGTGTTTGGTGGTGGTTTTCGGAGTGGAGGCGGAAACCGAGTCTTTCGGGGTTCCGATTTACGCTACGATTTAACTTTATCGCTTGAAGAAGTCGTTATCGGCACCGAAGTCAAAATCCGTGTTCCAACACAAGTTGTTTGTTCAAGCTGTAATGGGAGTGGCGCGAAGCCTGGAACGAATCCCAAAACCTGTCCGCGTTGTGCAGGGCAAGGTCAAGTACGCATTACGCAAGGCTTTTTTTCAGTACAGCAAACTTGTCCAACGTGTCGAGGTGCCGGCAAAATTATTCCAGAGCATTGTCAAAGCTGTCATGGCAGTGGGCGCGTCCAAGAACACAAAACCTTGTCTGTCAAAATTCCACCTGGAGTTGATACAGGTGATAGAATTCGCTTATCTGGCGAGGGTGAAGCTGGGGCTAATGGTGGACCAGCGGGTGATTTGTACGTGCAAATTAATATCCGTCCTCATCCTATATTTACTCGTGAAGATAACCATTTATTTTGTGAAGTCCCGATCAGTATTGTCACCGCAGCACTAGGTGGTGAATTAGAAGCCCCGACGCTTGATGGTCGTGTGATGCTTAAAATTCCGTCAGAAACCCAAACCGGTAAACTATTTCGTATTCGTGGTAAAGGCGTTAAACCAGTACGTGGGGGATTAGCAGGTGATTTACATTGTCGCGTCGTCATCGAAACCCCCATTAACCTAACCCCTCACCAAAAAGAATTACTCAAAGAATTTGATAAAAGTATGCACGAAAACAAACGGCATAGCCCTAAACAAAGTTCATGGTTAGATGGTGTTAAAAAATTCTTTGAAGAGATGAAATTTTGATTTAGGAATCAGGTGATAGCGAATAGGATGTTTATTAATAAATACCAGAAATCATTATGACTGATTTATTATAGTCTATATAAAAAAAATGAAATGACTCACGCAAAGCCGCTAAGAACGCAAAGTCAATAAATATTGCAACGAAACAGCCTTTGCGACTTTGCGTGAGATAGGTTAAATGTGACTTTCGTAATACTCACTAATCAACCCACCCAACTCTCTCCCCCACCCTTCATTGAAAAACGCGCCTAAAAACGCTTATACTCATCAACTCAATTCTCATCTTTTCATCTTCATCTTAAGGAACCCATACAGTGAAAACCAATATCGCCATCGCCGGCGCGGCCGGCAGAATGGGGCGCAGACTGATTGAAGCCTGTTTCAATGAACCCAATACCCATTTAACGGCCGCTTTTGAACGCCCTGATAGTAGCCTGATTGGAAGTGATGCTGGCGAATTAGCCGGCATGAACAGGCTTGATGTTTCAATAGTCGATCAATTAGATACGATTATCACAGATTTCGACGTACTGATTGATTTCACGACACCTCAATCTACCCTAGAACATTTAGCCGCCTGTCGAGCGGCCCATAAACGTATGGTGATTGGCACCACCGGCTTCTCAGCCGAACAACGTGAAAGCATAACCCAAGCGGCCCAAGACATTGCCATAATGTTCGCGCCCAATATGAGCGTAGGCGTGAATCTCACCTTCAAACTCTTGGAAATAGCCGCTTCAGTACTTGGTGATAATGTTGATATTGAAGTGATTGAAGCCCATCACCGCCATAAAGTGGACGCGCCATCAGGAACAGCCCTGCGTATGGGAGAAATCGTTGCCAACACACTAGGGCGCGACTTATCAGAATGTGCCGTCTATGGACGGCAAGGCAAAACGGGAGAACGTGAACGCCATACCATCGGTTTTGAAACCATTCGCGCCGGCGACATTGTCGGCGAACATACCGTCTTGTTTGCCGATATCGGCGAACGTATCGAAATCACCCACAAAGCCTCAAGTCGCATGACATTTGCCAACGGCGCAATACGCGCAGCCCAGTGGATTATGCAAAAAGAAAACGGCCTATTTGATATGCAAGACGTGCTAGGATTGCGATAATAATTTTTGGAGTTCACACTACGTCTCGAAGCTGCGCGAGATCAACTTTAGTTTGAATTGACCGAGACAAACTAAAATCTTAAAAAAAGGAGGGCGTTGCAAAACGCCAACGCTCTACCATAAATCAATAACTTACGAGTACTTAATGGCCTGTAAATTATTGATTTATCGTTTAATCCAGAGTTTTGCAAGAGGCTCAAAGGAAATTAATTATGAATCCCGCCCCCCAAAAACATCCTATAAGTGTCTCAGAATGGCACAAAATGGGCGAATACAACATTTTCCCACCCGATGCACGCATGGAACTCATTCAAGGAGAAATTATAGATAAGGCACCAATAGGCCCCTCACATGCAGGTTGTGTCATCAAGCTCATTGAATTATTTGCCAATCAGAAAGGAAAAAACGCGCTGATCAACGTACAAAATCCCATACAATTGGGGAATTTGTCCGAACCTGAACCTGATTTAGTCTTATTGCGACCAGCCTCCCATTTCTATCAAAAACAACACCCAACAGCAGATGATATCTTCCTACTGATAGAAGTGTCAGATACCACACTCAAACATGATCGCGATGAAAAAATACCCCTCTATGCCAAGGATGGCATTATCGAATGTTGGCTAATTGATTTAAATGAATTTCAAATTGAAGTCTATCTGAACCCAAGCGCAAATGGCTATACCCATAAACGCATTTTTGAGTCTGGACAAACACTCATTCCCTCACAATTACCCCAGATTAAAATACCCGTCTCCGAGATTTTAAACCCTTAACTTCGAGTATTTTGTAGGGTGAGTTCGAGGTTAAAGTTTTTGCGCGCAAAAACATCAACCTCGAAACGAGTTTTTGTTGCCCACCATTTCCTCTAGGGTGGGTAACGTGTTTTTGTTGTCCCCCATACTTGAATTGGGCAAATTAATGGCAGTCATTTTCATATCCATTTTCCCCACCGCTAAAATCATTTTCAGCGCTTCATTGGGAGTCATATCAATCTCCTTCAATTTATCTGAGTCTATTATCACCAATCGACCACTTGTCGGTGTAGGCGAATTTGGAACATAAACAAATGACTTGTGGCAACCCTCATCATCTTGATATTCCTTAGTCACCAAACCGATTTCTTCAGAATCACTTGCCGCATCTTTATATAGCACAACCGCCTTAAACACGGCTTCATCGCCAGTGTCATACCCCAATATCTCCTTAATGGCTTTGTATATTTGCCCAATCGCCGGGAGGCGTTCAAAGAGGAGATCAATACGACTCCAAACAAACTTGCCAAGAAAAGAAGTCGCCACTAAACCAACCAAATAGAGCGTCACAACGGCTATAATAATGCCCAATCCGGGAAAATAATATTTCAAATCTGCGATACCGGATAATGAAAGGCTTCTTTCAATGAACCACAAGGTAATCAGTGTGCTGACGATTGGCAACATAGCAATCATACCAGCAATGAAATTTTTAACGAAATGTTTAATCATAAATACCCCTTTAATGGTTAAGTGTATAGAGAATACACAGTATAACATTAACAAAATTAACATTTTTTGAAAATAAGGTAAGTCCCAAAAAATAAAATACCACAAATGTAGGTTGGAGTGAGCTTGCGAACTCCAACACAGCATCTATCAAGTCATTAACCCCTTTTTAAATTTAATCACAATCCACAACAAAAGGAAATTATATAATGAGTGACATTTTCACGACTGAACAACTCGCCAACCTCTCAGCGCAAGTTGATGAGCAACTGCGTGACTTAGGCAAAGGCTATGCACTCGAAGTGAGCAAACGAGGTGACACTCAATTGTTCAGTGCGCCGCAGCCCGATGATGACTTGCCACCCAAACAGCGCAAAGCCATTGAAGACAACACGAAAAAAGAAGCGCCTTCTTTTTTACAAGAGTTTGCAGACAAGGCGAAAGAAATACTCTGCGATGCCGACAGTGATTTGCGAAAGGAATATGAACAGTTTGGCGGCGTAGATAAAGTATCGCTTTTAGAAAGATTAGCGGGATTATTGGCCGTGATGGGTTTTTCAGGGATGGGATTACAAGTGTTAGCGGTTGCCATCACCGTTTATATTATTCATCTTGGATTGAAACCGTTTGCTGATAA
>Ga0316201_10000111_pt1 | contig 34669 bp, 33 predicted proteins | sample CS6wburrow_MG_FD_204516 | JGI IMG/M metagenome (GOLD analysis project Ga0316201, IMG submission 204516) | Coastal sediment microbial communities from Delaware Bay, Delaware, United States - CS-6 worm burrow | ecosystem: Environmental > Aquatic > Marine > Coastal > Sediment | place: USA...
CGAAGGCCTCGGCGAAAGTCTGCCCACCCTGGTTGAGGTAGATGCCCTCGGGCGGCGAGGTGAAGATAGACCGTGAGTCGGACTCGTCATCGACGATCTTGAAGCTCAGCTGCGCTGTTCGGCTGATAATCGACTTGATCCGCTCGAAGGAGCTCTCTTGAGCGCCGGGAATCTCGATGATGATGTCACCGTCGTTCGGCCGGGCAATGACCGTGGGCTCGAGCACGCCCATGCTGTCGATGCGGTTGGTGATGGTGCGTTCCGATTGGCGAACAGCCGTCTCTCGCATGTTGGTGAGCTGCTCTTCACGCATGTGAAGGTCGACGACGAGGTCGCCCACACCGCTCGAGACGCGAAGGTCGCGGAAGTAGTCTTTCACCCAGGTTTTGGAGAGTTTGTTCGCGTCCTCTTGATTCGAAAATGTGATTCGAATCGCCCGAACCGCGCCGCCGTCCTTGTCGACGCGCTCGACTTTGCAGCGCTGTCGAATCCCATCGAGCTTGGCTCTGTCGATGTCGTCGACCTCCTCCTCGGGAACGACGCCAATCAAGACGCCGCACTGCCGCTGCACCTGCTCGGCGATTCGGTCGCGGCGATCGCGAATGTATTCATCGACCTCGACTTCGTACATCAGCCGCATGCCACCCTTGATGTCGAGGCCGGGATTGATCTGATTGTCGAAAGTCTCTTTGACGATGTCCGGGCATGGCAACCATCGATCTACGCTCGGCCACAGGGCAAGGAAGCCCAATAGGGACGAGCCGACGACGATTGCCAAACGAAAATACCAGCCTCGATCCATGATCCTCGCCTGTGCGTTCAGCTTTTCTGTTCGGTGGGTTGATCCAACCCAGCGATGTGACTCCGCAGCACCTTGATGCGGGTCCGTTCCGCGACCTCGATGGTCACATCCCGCTCGTCTAGTGCCGTGATCTCGCCACGGATTCCGCCATTGGTTCGGACGATGTCACCCTTTTTGAGGGCACCCATCATCGCGTCGTGCTGCTTGGCCCGCTTCTGCTGAGGACGAATCATCAGAAAGTAGAGGACCGCGAACATCAGGAGAAGGAAACCGATTTGCTCGGTCCCGCCACCGCCACAACCCAGGGGCCCCGGCACCGGTCCGCCACCGCCAGTCGGAGGCGCCCCCACAGGACCGCCGCTGACCTCTGGCTGAAGCAAAATGTGAAATAACGAGTAGAGCACGACTAACCCTCAATGCGCGTAGAGCCCGGATGCACGCTGCTATCCAGGCTCCTCGAGCGCCGGCGTTTCTACTCCATGCCCCCAATCAGGTCAACTCAGCGGAATTGCGGATTTATGCTACAACCGCGCGACCCCCGATTGAAGGGGGTGTAAGGAGCGGCAATGGTGGACAAAGTGGACAAGATCTGGCTCGATGGGAAGCTCATTCCTTGGGATCAGGCGAACGTCCACGTATTGACGCACACGCTTCACTACGGGCTGGGCGTCTTCGAGGGCATCCGCTGTTACAAGTTGGAAGACGGACGAAGCGCGATATTTCGTTTGGAAGAACACATCCGCCGCCTGTTCGATTCAGCCCTCATCTGCATGCTCCCGATGCCGTACAGCCAGCAGGAGATCGTCGAGGCCTGCCTCGAGACAGTCCGGGCCAACCATCTGGATGAATGCTACCTGCGCCCGATAGCCTTCATGGGCGACGGCGAAATGGGGCTCGGCGCGAGGAGCAATGCTACCCGCGTCTCGGTCATCGCCTGGCGCTGGGGCGCCTATCTCGGTGAAGAAGGCCTTCGACGGGGCATTCGGGCCAAGGTGAGCTCCTTTCAGCGCGCCGGCGTCAACACCCTGATGTCCAAGGGTAAAATCAACGGCCACTACGTCAACTCGATCCTCGCCAAGCGCGAGGTCCAGGCAGTCGGCTACGACGAAGCGATCATGCTCGACACGCAGGGCTACGTTTCCGAAGCCTCGGGCGAGAATATCTTCGTGGTCCGCGACGGCGAAATCGCCACCCCACCGATGGGCGTGTCCATTCTGGGCGGCATCACTCGCAACTCGGTGATCCGAGTCATGCAGGACCTTGGCCTCACTGTCCACGAGCGATTGATCTCGCGCGACGAGCTCTACATCGCCGACGAGGTCTTCATGGTCGGCACTGCGGCCGAGGTGACCCCTGTGCGCGAGCTCGACGACCGAGCCATCGGCATCGGCTCCCAAGGCCCCATCACGGAGAAGGTGCAGAGCGCCTACTTCGACGCGGTGCGTGGGGTGAAGGTACCGGACGATAGCTGGCTCGCGATCGTCTGACCGGTCAGTCCTCGATAACCGCTTTGTGAATGATGATCCGCCGGCAATGCGGGCACTGGTGCAGTTCGTTGGCACGCTGCAGCTCGATCGTGAGTTGCGGTGGCAAAGCCATTCGGCAGGCGGTGCAGGTTCCGTCACTGATGATGATCACAGCGTTGGGGATGCCGGTCTTGAGACGCTGGTAGCGCTTGATGATCGTCTTCGACACCTTCGCGGCGAGAACGTCTCGGCCGTCGAGCAGCTTGGCGCGCTGCTCTTCGAGCTCGGCGATGCGCGCCCTGGATGACTCTTCGTCGGCCTGAAGAGAGCTCTTGGTCGCGTCGAAGTCGCTTTCACGCTCGGCAAGGGACGCGGTCTTGGCCTCGATTGCATGAGCGATTCGGCCGAGCTCGTCCTCGCGCTCCTTGATTGCGCGGCGATTGGCTTCCACCTCTCGCTCGGCGGCGTTGGCTTCGCGGATGTTCGATGCCTGAGCAACCTTCTTGCGAGCCCGCTGGAGTCCCTCGTTGCGATCCTTGAGCTCGCCGGTTTGCTGCACCTTGAGCTGCTCGGCTTCGCTCAGCTGCTGACGCTCCTGTGCGAGCATCGTCTCGAGCGTCTGAACGCTGTTACGCAGCTCTTCGAGTTGCCGCGGTATCTGCTTGAGCTCGGCGTCGATGTCGCGCGCCGAGTCATCCATCTCAGCAAGTTTTGCAAGCGCTACGAGCTCTTCGCGCAATGATCGCCTCCCTGGTCAGCCAAAGCTTGCGGGGCTGTAGCGTGCCTTCGCCGCGGGTGCAAGAGAACGGGATCGGACGTGGTGGCGTGAAGTCGGCGCGTCGCGCCACCACCCGGGGCTCGCTCAAAACCGCGACTCGGTTTTGAGCGGTAGGCCCACCTGGACTCGAACCAGGAACAACCCGGTTATGAGCCGGGGGCTCTAACCAATTGAGCTATGGGCCCTTGTCGCCACTTCTAGCGTGATCGAGGGCTCGGCGCGAACGGACGACAAGATCACGATCGGAGAACGGCTCGCGACGGGCGTGCTCGCACCTGGACCGGGGCGCGGAGACACCAAGAACCACGTGCCCAATCGGCAGGGGGCAGCACGAGCCCGAAGGGGGAAGTCCGCCTATCCGACTACACACACACGCCGAGCCGTTCGACGCAGCCCTGGAGCGCGCCCTTTTTCGAGTCCCGTTAGTTGTCCATGAAGCTGCGAAGTTGCTTCGAACGGCTGGGATGGCGGAGCTTTCTCAAAGCTTTGGCTTCGATTTGGCGGATTCGCTCTCGGGTGACTTCGAAGTCCTGGCCCACCTCTTCGAGGGTGTGGTCGCTCTTCTCGCCGATGCCAAAACGCATGCGGAGAACCTTTTCCTCGCGAGGTGTCAAGGTCTTGAGGACGCGGCGGGTCTGGTCTTCGAGGTTGCCGCCGATGACGGCGTCGACGGGGGAAATCGCGTTCTTGTCTTCGATGAAGTCGCCGAGGTGGCTGTCTTCCTCTTCACCGATCGGCGTCTCGAGGCTGATCGGCTCTTTGGCGATCTTGAGGACTTTGCGCACCTTCTCGAGCGGCATCTCCATACGCTCGGCAATCTCTTCGGGATCGGGCTCACGGCCGAGCTCCTGCACCAGATAGCGCGAGGTTCGGATCAGCTTGTTGATCGTTTCGATCATGTGGACCGGAATTCGGATCGTTCGGGCCTGATCAGCGATCGCCCGGGTGATGGCCTGACGGATCCACCAGGTCGCGTAAGTCGAGAACTTGTAGCCGCGCCGGTATTCGAACTTGTCGACGGCCTTCATCAGGCCGATGTTGCCTTCCTGAATCAGGTCGAGGAACTGCAAGCCCCGGTTCGTGTACTTCTTGGCGATCGAAACGACGAGACGAAGGTTGGCTTCGACCAGCTCCGCTTTCGCGCGCTCGGACTGACGCTCGCCTTCCGCAAGAGCCCGATAAGTATCGCGCAACTGCTGAACCGGCTGCCCCATCGACTCTTCGACTGCAACGATGGCCTGCTGCGCCTCGCGGATGTGTTCCTCGGAGAGAAGAATCTGCTCTTCGGAGCCGTACTTGCGCTGAACCCGCTTCTCGACTGCCTTGCTCTCTTGCATGTCGCGCAGAACGCGCTTCATGTCTCGGTGCTTGAGGCCACCCACACGAGCCTCGGCTTCGTTCACCTCGCGCTCCGCGCGCTCGACGCGACGAGTATAGGCCTTGATGGCGGCGACGACGCGATCGATTTGCTTCTTGGTGAGGTTGAGCTCGCGCAGAAGCGCGATTCGCTCCTGAAGATGTTTATCGAGCTGCGCTTCCTGTTGCTTCTTGCCCCGATCGGAGACCTTCTGCTTGCTTTCGATCTCGCTGAGGACCTTCGTCATCGAAGACTCGATGCGCTTGACCTTGTCGAAGAGCTTGAGGGCGCGAACCTTCGCCGCGTCGAAGTCGACTTCCTCTTCTTTGTCGAGATCTCGGACGACGTCTTTGATGCGGAGCTTGCCCTTTCGGAGGTTCTCGCCGATTTCCAGAATCTCGCTCACGCCCACGCGGGAGTTGAGAATCACATGAAAAATCTTGCCTTCGCCGTCTTCAATTCGCTTGGCAATCTCCACCTCGCCTTCGCGCGTGAGCAGCGACACCGAGCCCATCTTTCGCAAATACATACGAACCGGGTCGTTCGACTTCTGCGTGTAGCTGTCGTCGGCGGGTGGTGGGATAGTCGAGGCGCGACGCGTGGAGCTTCGCGTCGCTGCCACCGGAACCTCGCTGGTTCGGCTCTGACCTTCCGGCGCACCGTCAACCACGTCGATGTCTTCGCTCTTGAGCCAGACCATGAGGTCGTCGATTTGGTCGGACGTCACCATGTCGGGCGGGAGCGCTTCGTTGAGCTCGTCGTATGTCAAATGACCGTGCATGCGCCCGCGTTCGAGGAGGATTTGCACTTCCTTTCGCTCACGACCTTTGATCTTCGGCACAACGCGCGAAACAGGTTCAGAGTTGAACTTGGATGCAGTCGCTTCTTCGGTACGCACTGAGCTCTTGCTCGCCATCTTCACCTCTGCTTAGTGTTCGACTTGAGCTTGTGTGCGCTGCGCGTCAGCTCCACAAACTCTCGAGTGAGCCCTGCCGCCAGTGCGTCGTCGCCTACTCGGCGCGCTTCGACGATGCGCTGTTGCAAACGGGGCAGCTCTTGTTCGATGTTTCTTCGCTCGAGAAGTGGAAGACCCTCGTCGAGAATTTGGCGTGCCTCTTCGAGACCGTGCTCTTGCACTGCCAACCTCGCTTCCAACCACGGCCTGAGTTGATTGTCATTCAACTCATTGAGCAATGCCGAGACATTGAGCGATCCCTGCCTATCCACCATCTGCAAGATAGAATCAAAGATGGCGCGAAGATCGGGGCTCGTCAAAAGCTTCGGCAGCTTATGCACCCCCTCGTGGTGAACTAAGCTCGGTTGATCGATCAGCAACGAAATCAACTTCGACTGTAACTCCGACACTGGCGTTGCAATCTGCTGCTGCACTGCGTCACGACGAGCGATAGGTCGATCGCTGTTGCGACCGAGTCCGCGACGCAACTCGCGACGCACCAAAGGGACGTCCGTGATCCCAAATTTGCGGGCAACGCGTTCCACGTACAGACCGCGTTCGATCGGACTTTCAACCTTGGCAAGAATCGGACCAAGTTTGGCGATCGATTCAGCCTTCGCGTGTGGGTTTGGCTCCGCAGTCGCTGCTGCATCGTCGATTAAATATTCGATTATGGTGGGAGCGCTCACGATTCGAATACTCAAAGACTCGGCGCCCTGCTCTCTCAGGAAGCTGTCGGGATCGGCGCCCTGCGGCAGCGTAACGACGTGTGCTTCGAGCCCGGCTTTTCCCACGACCGCATAGGCTTCGCGAACCGCCTTGCGGCCGGCCTTGTCCCCATCGAATAGCAAGATGACCTTTTGCGCGAAGCGCTTGAGCAACTTGGCATGCGCTTCGGTGAACGCCGTGCCCATGGGGGCGACCGAGTTTTGGAAGCCGGCCTGGTGCAGCGCGACGAGATCGAAATTGCCCTCGCACAGGACAGTCGCGTCTTCGCGTCGGATCTCGACGCGGCCCTCGTGCAAGCCGTAAAGGACCTCGCCTTTGTGATAGAGTTCGCTCTCGGGGCTGTTGAGGTACTTTGCGGGAGGCTCCTTGTGTTCCTCCATCGAAGGCGCAGGCGCGAGAGCGCGGCCGCTAAACGCAACGACCTTACCGTGCACGTCAGCGACGGGGAACATCAAGCGATGGCGGAAGCGGTCGTAATGACCGCGACCGGAGCGACGCGAGACGATGAGCCCCACCGCTTCGGCGTCGGCAGGTGAGGCACCGGAGCGTTCGAGGAAACGCACGAGCGAGTCCCAACCGTGAGGCGCGTAGCCGAGGCGAAACTTGCGCGCGGACTCCTCGCTGATCCCACGATCCAAGAACTCCTTGCGAGCAATGCCGGCATCGGGATGCTCGTTGAGCTGAGCGCAATAGAAGTCGGTGGCCTGTTCCATCAAGGACGCGAGTCGCTCGGACTGCTTCTTGTGGCGTTGGTGCTCCGCCTCCCGGTGCGGATCGTAGACCGGCAACTCGACTCCGGTTTGCTCGGCGAGGTCGCGCGCGACTTCTGGAAAAGTCTTCGCTTCGACGTGCATCAGGAAAGAGAAGATGTCGCCGGACGCCTTGCAGCCGAAGCAATGGTAGAAGCCCCGGTTCGGATGCACGTAGAAGGAGGGGGTCTTTTCGTTGTGGAAGGGGCACAGGCCCCTGAGACTGTTGCCAGACTTCTTGAGCGCGACGTAGTTGCCGATGACCTCTGCAATGGGAGCGCGGTCGCGGATCTCAGCAATCTTGTCTTCGGAAATCACCGCCGCATCTCGCTCATGTTCGCCGTCCCAGCGAAGTCGAGGGAGTGTAGGCTTCGCCTGGTTCTTGGCAAGCACCGCCGGCCCTTGTAGTTGTGAGGCGATGGCTCAGGCACGCACGTCACTCCGACGAATCCTCTGGGTGTATGGCCTGGTGTGCGCGGCCGTCTTCGCGGTGACCCGGCTCGAGTCTGTCGCCCTCGTCGGGCAGTACGTCCACCTTGCCGTCGCGGCGATCTTTCTGCTGACGTCGCTCCGGCTGACGCGCAGTGACCCCGCGCACTTCGGGGTCGCGCTCGGCGGGTTGCTCGAGCCGCCTACTGACGACCGGACGGCGGGCCCGCTCGGCGTCTTCGACCTCGGGCGCGCGATTGTGAAGGCGCTTCCGTCCGCCGCACGGGAGCTCGGGGTCGCAACGACGATCGCGGCAGTCGTATTCCCTCTCTACACCATCGGCTTCTACTGGTGGAATCAACCCCTCGGTGATTTCTCACTGAAACTGCCGCCCAATCTCGCGAGCTTCGTCCTGGCGCAGCTCATCGTGGTCGCCTTGCCGGAGGAGGCCTTCTTTCGAGGCTACCTACAGACGGCGCTGAGCGACCTGCGCGAGAGCCGAGCGCGTGTGCTCGGAGCGAAGCTCGCACCGCGCGCATGGCTGCTGCAGGCAATCCTGTTTGCGGCGATCCACTTCATCGTTGAACCCCAACCCGCGCGCCTTGCCGTCTTCTTTCCGGCTCTGCTGTTCGGATGGACGCGAGGATGGCGTGGTGGAATCGGCGCCGCGCTGGCGCTGCATGCGATGAGCAACCTTTATTCCGAGATTCTGGCGCGGAGTTGGCTATAACTCCGATATGCAGATCAGTCCGCCGGCTCCCACCATCCTCGCGGAAACAATTCGCCGGGCGCTCTCCGAAGACATCGATCGGGGAGACCTGACCAGCGAAGCCTGTGTCGAACCGACCATCCTAGGGACGGCAAAGCTCAACGCCCGGGAGCGGCTCGTCGTCTGCGGGCTTCCGATACTCGAAGAGGTCTACGCGCAAGTGGATCTCCTCGTAGATGTGGAAAGCCATGTGCAAGACGGTGACCTCGTCGATGCGGGCACGACCCTTGCCACGATTCGTGGACCGGCAATCTCGATTCTACTCGGGGAGCGCGTGGCGCTGAATTTCATGCAGCGGCTCACTGGCGTTTCGACCATGACGAAGCGCTTCGTCGACGCCTTGCCCAGCGGCTCTCCGACCCGGATCACCGACACTCGCAAGACGACACCGGGGCTCCGAGCCTTCGAACGCTATGCCGTTCGCTGCGGCGGCGGTCACAACCACCGCGAAGACCTTGGCGCCGCCATACTGATCAAAGACAACCACATCGCCGCATCTGGCGGCGTCAGCCAAGCGATTCAGCGCGCGCATGCCTACGCTCCGCACACCTGCCGCATCGAATGCGAGGTCGATACTACGGAGCAGCTCGAAGAAGCGCTGGCGGCAGGAGCGGACATCGTCATGCTCGACAATTTCGACGACGAGCGGGTGCACGAGGCACTGAAGCTCGTCGACGGGCAGGCGATCGTCGAGGTGTCGGGCGGCATCACGCTGCAACGCGTGGCTAGCCTGGGTGCGCTCGGAGTCGACGTGATCAGCGTTGGCGCACTCACACACTCCTCGCCTTCCTGCGACCTCGGACTCGACTGGACCTAGCTCGTGGTCGACAATCTCAGGCGCGAGCGACTAGGAGAATTGATCAGCGGACGCTGGGGCCGGTCCTTGACGGTGAAGGACAGCACCGCTTCGACGATGGACGACGCCTCTTCGGCGGCCGCCGAAGGCGCAAGGGACGGCCATGTCGTGCTAGCCGATCAACAGACGCGCGGACGGGGAGCGCATGGACGGCAGTGGGTCTCACCCCCAAGCTCCGATCTCTACTTCTCGGTGGTCGCGCGCCCGCCGCTCGAGCCCTCATCGACCGCGCTCGTCACACTCGCGGCCGGGCTCGGCGTTCGCGAGGCGGTCGCGAGCTTCTTGCCCGGCCGGACCGTGCAGGTGAAGTGGCCCAATGACATCTGGATCGAGCGCCGCAAGTGTGCCGGCATTCTCGTCGAAAGCCGGACGATCGGAATGCGCATCGATTCGGTCATCATCGGTGTCGGCCTGAACGTGAACCGCATGCAATGGCCGCCCGAGCTCGATGGCGCGGCAACATCATTGCGAGCGGAAGCGCCGGGTAGAGAACCATTGGACCGCGCCGAGGTGCTGGCCGCCCTCCTCTCTCACATGGAGCGCTGGGTCCACCGCTTTGCCCGAGACGGGGCAGCCGTCGTCGTGGACGCACTTCGGCCGAGCTTGGCGCTTCTTGGCGAACCAATTCGCTGGGAGGATGGCGAGGGCATATTCGAAGGCATCGATCGAGACGGCGCAGCGCGAGTGCGGACCCCTGCGGGCCTGCGGTCCCTTCACGCAGCGCACATCGAGCCAGTCGAAGTCTGAGCCCGGGCTTGCCTGCGCCGCGCTTGCGCGCCAGAACTAGATCGATGGTCCACGTAAACGAGCTCGACTGCTTGGAGCGCTCGGTGGGAGTTCTCGCTCTCGACGACCGCGCGATCATCTCAGTCGCTGGTGACGACGCGCGCGACTGGTTGCAGGGGCAGATCAGCAATCAACTAGAAGGCGCCGAGCCCGGAAGCTCGGTGTATGCCTTCGTGCTCACTCTCAAGGGACGGGTCCTAGCCGACGTTTATGTGCTGGTTCGCGAGGCGGAGCTCTGGCTCGACGTCCCGGCGGCGCAGGTCGACGCCCTGCTCGAACGCTTCGATCGCTACATCATCATGGAAGACGTCGACATCGAGCATCGCAAGGACTTGCGCCTGATCGCCGCGCAGGGCCCAGTTGCGGGCGAGCTTGGCGGCACTGGATGGCCTGCCGATCGGCTTGGCGTCGGTGGTCGGCAATGGGTGGTGACCGGCGAGGGCCTCGAATCAGAGCTCGAGCGCCTGATCGCGCGCGGGCGCGATCTCGGTGGCGGCCTGATTAGCGCGGAGACCTGGGCTCGAGCACACGTCCTTCGCGGAAGGCCTCGCTTCGGCGTTGATTTCGGCGACTGGACCTACCCCCAGGAAAGCGGTCTCAACCCGCTAGCCGTATCGTTTAACAAGGGCTGCTATATCGGACAGGAGACGGTCGTCATGCTGGAGAACCGTGGCAAGGCGCCCAAGGTGCTCTGGCGCTGGGCTATCGAGGGCTCCGAGCTCCCCGCAGCCAAGTCCGCTATCACCATCGATGACAGCGTGGTCGGTGAGATCACCTCGGCAGCCTCGGGAGCCCAAGGAGTCCGGGCCCTCGGCTTCCTCAAGCGCGGACACGAAACGGAAGGCCCTGGGGGCTTCGATGTCGCTGGCGCCGCCGCCGAAGCGCTCGGGCCCGTCGAAACAGGTCCCGGAGTTCGCCCCTCGCCCGGGTGACGCTACGGAATGCGTGGCGCTGGCGCGAACCACTGGCCGACCCTATAGTAGCGGTCAAAGGAGCATCATGCTGACCCTCACTCCCCGAGCTGCAGACAAAGTCAAAGAAATCCGAGACTCCGAAGGCCTGGCCGAGCAAGGGCTCCGCGTACGGGTCATCGGTGGCGGGTGCGCTGGGTTTTCGTATGATTTGTTCTTCGAGGACGAGACCTCCGACCTCGATCAAACCTTCACCTCGCACGGCATTCCCATCTACGTGGACATGATGAGTGCGCAGTACGTGGAAGGCACCGAGATCGACTACGTGGAAGGCTTGCAGGGGGCTGGATTCAAGTTCCAGAATCCCCAAGCCAGCCAAACCTGCGGCTGCGGCTCCAGTTTCTCCGCCTGATTCCTCAGTGATTTCAGTCTGATCTGCGTTCTGAGCGACCGTCGCTCAACTTTGGGCTTGCGCCTGTCGCAGTTTTGTCTAACTTATGCCTAAGCTACCTAGACAAAACATGGACGCAGCGCTTCCAGCTCGACAGTGACGTAACGTAACGGTATGGAGCGCATACAGGACATCATCATGCAGTCATCCGCATCCCTCGATCGATACATCCAGCAAGTTCGGGCTATCCCGAAACTCTCGCGCGAAGACGAACACGAGCTGGCTCTGCTCGCCCGCAAAGGAGAGCAAGAGGCCGCTGATGCGCTCGTCGAAGCCAACATGCGCTACGTCATCGCGATCGCGCTTCAATACCGCCGCTACGGCGTGCCGCTCGGGGACCTGATCGCCGAGGGCAGCGTTGGCCTGGTGACGGCCGTTCACAAGTTTGATCCGGATCGCGGAACCCGATTCGTGACCTACGCCGGATATTGGATTCGCGCCTTCGTGCTCGAAGCTGTCGTCCGCTCGAGCACGATGATCGGTGCAGGCTCCGGCCCGTTCCGCTCGAAGCTGTTTTTCAGGCTGCGGCGCGAGCGTGCCCGCCTTTCGAATCTCATCGCCGACCCCCAAGAGCTGATCGAGAAACTCGCGTCAGATTTCGACACGACCTCCGCGAAAATGACCGAGCTGCTCCGCAGGCTGGACCAGCGCGAAATTTCGCTCGATGCGCCCGCGTATCACGACTCCGATTCGACTTTGGTCGAGATCCTACCGGGCACCTTGGAGCCGCAGGATCAGCTCGTCGAACGACGGCGGAGACAGAGCGGCATCCAAATGCGACTCGCCGGCGCGCTTTCCGTGCTCGATGATCGCGAGCGGCTCATCGTAGAGAAGCGCATCCTAAGCGACGACTCGGCTTCCCTCGCCTCCCTCGGGCGAGAGCTGGGAGTGAGCAGGGAGCGTGCCCGGCAGCTCGAGGCGAGAGCGAAGAAGAAGCTCGCCGAGGAGCTCAAGGACCTAGCGCCTGCCGCCTGATATACCTGCTCAAATGTAGGGTGCTCAGGCACACCATGAAGTCCAATGCGATCTTCGCAGAGCCGGAGTAGCATGTAAGCCACGATGGTGTTCGAGGACGGGGACAACACGGTGCTGCGCCGCGAGGTGACGCAAACGCTGGGACAAGACGATCTCGTCGATGAACCCGACGCGCCGGTGCCCCCTTCCCCGCCCGACGCCCCAGAGCCTCGGACGCCTCGGAAGGCAGCTCTCTCAGACGCTGATCGCACGCGACGAGCGCGCGATTGGATCGCGGAGTGCGAACGCGAGCTGAGCGAGCAGCCAGACGCGCGGCGCGCTGCTCGTCTGTACTTCGAGATGGGGCGCAGCTGCGAAGGACCACTAAAGGATGGGCGACGCGCACTCGAGTACTACCAGGCGACATTGGAGCGGGCACCGGACTACGTGCCCGCGATTCGCGCCACGCGCCGGCTTCTTCTTGGCGGGCGCATGTACAGCGAGGCGCTGCCGCTCTTCGACGCCGAGGCCCGCGTTACACGCCAGCCAAGTGACAAAGCAACGCTGTACTTGCTCAAGGGGCGTCTGCTCGAAGACGTGCTCGGGAATCGAGAAGCGGCAGAACAGGCCTACCTCACGGCGCGCGCCTTGGATCGTTCGCACGCTGCAATCCTGCGTGCCACCGAGCAGCGCTCGTTTGCCAAACAAAGCTGGCCGGACGTCGATCGGAACCTCGCGGAGCTGGCCAACGCAGCAACGTCGGGCGACGGGCACCGAGCCGCCCTGATTATCCGTCGGGCGCAGCTGCTCGAAAGTCGACAGCAACGTCCGGAACAAGCGGCCGAGCTCTACGAGACGGCCCTGCAACTCGACCCAAATGCCGCCATCGCGGTTCAAGCGCTGAAACGACTGTACTATGGGCAACGTCGCTGGCGCGACTTGATCCGCACGCTCGAGGCCGAGGCGCAGCTAGCGATCGAGCCAGCCCTCAAGGCTTCGTCGCTCTACCGGGCCGCGCGTATTCACGCTGAGCTCCTGGGCAACCGGGACGATGCAATACACGCTCTGGAGCAGGCGAGGAGCCTTCAGCCCGACGATGCGCTAATCCTAGGCGAGCTCGCGCGCCACTACGAGTCCGGTCAGCACCTACAGGCGCTCGTCGAGACACTCGAAGCCCTGACCGCAACAACCGATGACGAAGCGGAGAAGCTCACGTTCACCCAACGGATTGCCCGGCTGTACGAAGAAGAGCTCCGTGACGTGGATCAGGCGATCACTTGGCACGAGCGAGCGGTCGAGCTGGACCCCACTTCGCTGTCGAGCTTACAGGCGCTGAGCCTGCTCTACCGGATTCGTGGCGCCTGGCCGAAGCTCATCGACATGTGTTTGCAGGAGGCTCGGTACACGACCGACGCCGAGCGGCGAGCCGACTCACATGCGCGGGCCGCGGAGATTTACGAAACTCGACTGAATTTGATCGACGAGGCGATCGAGCATTACCACCGTTCGCTCAACGCGATGCCGGACCACCCGACCGCGTTCAAAGCTCTGACGCGCCTACTTTCGGACGTGCAGAAACCCAAGGAGCTGATTCAGCTGTACGAGAACGCCCTAGATCGAGCGAGCGGGTCGCGAGCGGTCTCGTACCTCCTCAAGATCGCGCAGATTTACGAAGACGCGCTCGCAGAGCCCGCGCTGGCGGCTCAAACCTACAAGCGGATCTTGCAACAGGACCCGGCGCACCTCTCCGCGGTCCAGGCCTGGCAGCGCACCGCCGCGCGCGCGCATCGTCCCCGCGAGCTTCTCGAAGCTCTCGACTATGAAATCGATCTGACGGTCGAGCGGGACCGCTTGGTTGCGCTCTTGCACCGAGCCGGAGAAGTGCTCGACGAGCAGCTGGAGGACCGCGACGAGGCCATTGCCCGGTATCGACGAGCCCTCGACAAGGACCCGCGTCACGTCCCGACGCTTTCGAGCCTGGGTCGCCTCTACTACGCGGCAGGCCGTTGGAACGACCTGCTCGATGTCTACAGCCAGGAGCTCCGACTCACTTCCAGCAAGCACCGGCGGGTGGCCCTACTGCAAAAGATGGCCGAGATCTCCCGCGACCGGCTCGGAAGCGACGAGGACGCGCTCCGGTATCACCGCGAGGCGATCAAGGTCGACCCTTCGCATGCCCCATCACTCCAAGAGTTGGCCCGCCAGCTCCGAGAGAGAGGCGACTGGACGGACTTGGTGGACGTGCTGGAGCTTCAGCTACGCAACTCGAACGCCGTTCGGATCCGCGCGCGTGCGGCGTTCTTGCTCGGGCAGGTCTACGAAGAGCACCTGGAGGATCGGCCGAAGGCGATGACCGCGTATGAGGCCGCGATCTCGGCGGACTCGGGCTATCGGCCTGCCGTCGACGCCCTAGCGAGGGTTCGCGCCGAAGAACACGACTGGACCCATCTGCTCTCCGACCTGGATCGCGAGCTCAAGCTCACTGAGGAGCCCGCGCAACGCATCGCCCTATTTGCTCGCAAGGCACAGGTCCTGGAGCGCCAGGACAAGCATCGGCAAGCGATTCAGGCCTGGGAACAGGTGCTCGCGATCGACCCGAAGCACCTGGGCGCGCTTCTGGCTCTGGAGCAACTGCATCGGCAAGTCGGCGCATGGCAGTCGCTGTGCGACGTGTATTCGACGCAGGTCCAGGTGCTCGAAGATCCAAGCGGCCGGGTTGCGGCCCTCTACGAGCTTGCCCGCCTCTTGGAGCATCAGGGGCTCGGGGCGTACGACGATGTCGTCGGAGCGTACCGGCGCGTTCTCGAAGTTGCTCCGTCGGACTTGGGCGCGCTGCTCGAGCTAGAGCGCTTGGCCGCAAGCCATGGAGACGCCGAGCTCTTGCGCGAAGTCGATTCGCTCGTGGCGCGCTCTGCGCAAGATCCTGCCGTCGCCGCGGCGCACCGAGCGCGCCTGGCCGAGCTGGTCGAAGGCGAAGAAGACACCGAAGCGATCGAGCAGTTCCGCGCGGCTTCCATGGCGGACCCCTACCACATCGGCGCCGCCCGGGGACTAACTCGCGTCGCACAGGAAACCGACGACCCAAGCGCCCTGGTCGACGCGCTCCGCCGAGAAGCGGAGGCCGAGCGTGACACGAAAGCCGCCTCGGAGCTCTACGTGCAAAGTGCGCTGGTTCGCCTCGAACGCATTGGAGACCACGACGGCGCGAGACGCGACTTCGAACAAGCGCTCGAGCTCTGGCCCGACTCCGCCAAGGCTGCCGATGGCTTGCTGGACGTGCTCACGATTGACGCGGACTGGTCGTCGCTGGTGGACCGCCTTTCACAAGCGGCATCGAGCGCGCGCTCCGTCGATCGAGCGAGCGCCCTGTGGCTAGGGGTTGCGCGGGTTCAGAGCGCCGAGCTCGGCGAGTTGCCGGCCGCCATTCGCACGCTGCAACGCGTACTCAAGGTGCAGCCTCGCAACCTCGACGCCTTGGAGCAGCTCGCAAGGCATTTCGAGCAGAATCAGTCCTGGCACGAAGCCGCCGCAACGATGGAACAGCTCCTCGCCGGCGCGCCACGGAACAGCCTTCTCCGAAGAGTGTTGCTCGATCTTGCCCGTCTGTATCGTGAGCGCCTGGACATGCCCGACAAGGCTCTACGTCACGTCGAATCCGCGCTGGCCACGGAGCCCAACGATCCCGCGGCGCTGCAGGAGCTCTCCCTGGTTCACGAAGCTCTCGGTCAGCTGCCGGAGGCCTTGGAGGTCACGCGCCTCCTACTCGATGCCAGCGAGGGTCACGGGCGAGCAGGCGCGCTCGTTCGTCTTGGACAGCTCGAACACGCCACCGGCGACTCGGAGAATGCGAAGGTGGCGCTTCAGCGCGCGGTCGCGCTCGAAGGGCCGGGCAGTGAAGCGGCGAGAACACTCGAATCGCTGTGCACGAGCCCTAGCGACTGGCGGGCCTATGCGGACGCGCTGCACCAGCATCGCGCCGAAGATGAGCTGGGCCGGGTAACCAGCACCCTCGAGGTCGCCCGAGTCTTATCGGACCACTGCCGTGACGAGCACGCGGCGATCGACGCGCTTCGAGCTGGCCTCGAGGAAGGCGTCGCGAACGCCGACCTTCGACGTGAGCTCGCCGCACGGCTTCGCGCGCGAGGCGAACACGCCGAGGCGGTTGAACAACTCCAAGCCGTGCTCGCCCAGGAGCCCATGCGCGAGGAAATCTGGCGCGAGCTCGCGATCACCTATCAGTCGGAGGGTCGCCCGAGGGAGGCGCGCATCGCAAGCCTCCCACTGCTTCAGATGGGCGTAACCGACGAGGCCGACGATGCGAGGATCTCGGCCGTCGAGCCCTGTCCGGCCAAGGTTCGTCCCAGGTCGCTCCGTGGCTCCGTCTTGGAGCGCTTGGGCACAGCGCGCGTAGAGGATGCCGCAGCCGGTGCACTGTTGGCGGCTCTGAGCCCCGCGCTCGCAAAGCTCTACCCTCCGGACCTGCAGAGCTACGGGCTCGCAACGCGGGACCGCCTTCCGACCGAAGCCAATCACCCGCTTCGAGAGATCGCAAATCATCTCGCGGCTGCCCTCGACATCCGTAGTTTCGACCTGTTCTTGCACCGTGTCAGAAACCGCGGCATCACGATCGAGTTCGGCGCTCATCCCGCGATGCTCGTACCAGCATCCATCATGGAAAAGGATGCGCGGACGCAGACTTTCATGCTCGCGCAACCGATGACCCAGATTGCTCGCGGCTATCACGCAATCGACAAGCTCACGCCGCGAGAGCTCGATGTTCTCCTGGCATCGGCCGCCAGGATCGTGAAACCCGACTTTGGCTCGGGCCTGACGAGCGAGGAGTTCCTGAACGAGCAAACCCGGCGCTTGCAACGGGCGATCCCGCGACGCGACCGTAAGCTGGTCCGCGATGCTGCCCTTGCCTATTCGCAGTCGAAGCGAGTGAAATTCGACCGCTGGGTTCATGCCGCGCAACGGACAGGGCTCCGAGCGGCGATGCTTCTGTGCGACGACCTAGACCCGTTGGTTCAAGATGTGCGGAGCCGTATCGCGCCGGAGCGGGAAGCCGAGGGGGAAACCTTCGATAAGCACCCGACCTACATCGACGCGCTGAAGTTCTGGGCGTCCCCGGCCGCGATGTTTCTCCGCGAGCACATGGGAATGCTTCCTCCGCGCTGACTTCGTTGCCGTCGAATCAGACAGCGTCGCGCGTGTGCCGGTCGATCCGATATACCAGCCAGCCGAACGCCAGGCCGATCGTCAGAAGCATGACGAGCCCGGAATAGAACGCGGGGCTAGCAAAGAACCTGGTGAGACCATAGTCCCGTGTGAACTGTCGATAGGAACCGACGACGGACAGGCGGTCCCAGGCAAGTGGCCACACTGCCAGCGCGAAGAAGATCGCGCCAAGGGTGATTCGCCGGACGGCCAGATCGCGCGATGCTCGACAAAGGGCGGCACCGAGCCGAAAGCCGAGCGACGCCGCGCCCAGCAGGAGCAAGGCGCCCAGCAGGCCCCAGAACCAGGGAGCCCGAGCCGTGTCGACCCAGTAGAAGAGAAACCAGTCGCCGTGAAATACGTAGAAGTAAATCGCGGTTGGTAAGAGGACCAGCCCAACGAAGAGCACGTAGGCGAGGAACGTCTCCATGCGCCAAACCGGGTCCGAGCTGTGTCGAACCTCGTCGCGGCCGGCATGGGCCGAAAGCGCCCCGGTGGCGATGGCGATGAGCAGCAGGAAAAGTAGAGGCAAAGTGTTCCCTATGGAAAGGCTACGTCTCCGGTTCGTGGACGGTCAACCAATCGGGCACCATAGTTGCAGGATGCGAAGGTGCGGCTGGGTCGGATTGCTGGGAATTGCGGGCGCTTTGTTGGCGGAGGCGCATGCGTCGGCCGACAGCCTGAGCGAGCTCACCGGACCCTTCTCGGCCGCCCTGCGGGACGGTAGCTACCTGGGCGCCTTGGGACTGGTCTTCTTAGCAGGTCTGGCTACCTCGCTGACCCCCTGCGTGTATCCGATGATTGCGATCACCGTCAGCGTGTTTGGTGCGAGACAGGCGGAGAGTCGCGCCAAGGCGGCGATGCTCTCGAGCGCATTCGTTCTCGGGATCGCTGCGCTCTTCACGCCACTCGGTGTGGTCTCGGCCCTGACGGGAAGCGCTTTTGGGAGCGTGCTGGCAAGCCCCTGGGTCGTTGGGGCGCTGGCGGCCTTGTTCGCCATGATGGCGTTCAGCATGTTCGGCTTGTTCGACCTCACCCTGCCTTCGGCGTTGCAGAATCGGCTCGCACAGGCGGGCGGATTTGGCGTGCGGGGCGCATTCGTCCTTGGCTTTGCCAACGGGCTCATCGCCGCTCCCTGCACTGGGCCGGTCCTGGCGGTCTTGCTCACCTGGGTGGCCACCACGGGGAACGTCGCATTCGGCGCGCTTGCCTTGTTCGTCTACGCGATTGGCATCGGGGTACTGTTCTGGTTCGTAGGGACCTTCGCGATCACCTTGCCGAAGTCGGGGCGCTGGGTTGAGTGGACGAAGAGCGCGTTCGGCATCGCCATGCTCGCTCTGGCGTTCTACTACCTGCGGGGGGTTTTGCCCTACCCGCGTCCGGCCGTGCGCGATCAGCTCTGGCTCGTCCTGGCGCTCGGCCTGCTGGCCGGAGGCCTCATCGTCGGAGCGATTCACCTATCGTTCAAGAACGACGCCTGGGGAGCCCGCATTCGCAAGGCAATCGGGGTGACCGCCTGTGTCGCAGGCGTTCTTGGAATCGTCGGCTGGGCGGAGGCGCTCCCGCCCGGCACGCATATCCGTTGGATCGAGAGCTTCGAGGCGGGCAAGGCTCGAGCTGACGCAGAAGACAAGCCAATGCTCGTGGACTTCGGCGCGGACTGGTGCGGAGCCTGCCAGGAGCTCGAGCGAGACGTGCTGAGCGACCCGCGAGTCGTGTCCGAGGCGCAACGCTTCGTGACCGTGCGAGTCGACCTGAGCACCGACCAGGCCACAGACGAGAAATGGGCGCTACTGAAGGCCTACGAGCAACCAGGCCTGCCACTAGTCGTCCTGCATCATAGCGACGGTTCGGAGGCCTCGCGCATCACTGGAATGGTCGAGAGCGATGCCTTTCTGAAACTGATGGACGCCGTTCGCTGATCGGCGCTCGGCCGTGCTAGCCTCCGCCAAGGAGTAACGGGAATGACAAAGAGCACCCTTACCAGACGCGAAATGCTCGGCCACGGCCTGCGCCTGGCGGTGATCGGCTCGACACCGGCACTGCTCAGCGCTTGCAAGAAGCCGGAGCTTCACTGCGAAGATGCCAGCGGCCTCAGCGAGGCGGATTTGGTGTTGCGAACGCAACTCGAATATCGAGACCTCTCACCGCATGGAGAAAGCAAGAACTGCGAGAGCTGCGCGTTCTACCGAGCGGGCGAGAAGAACGCATGCGGACGATGCACCTTGGTCAAAGGGCCCATCCACCCGCTGGGCTACTGCGACTCCTGGGCGGCGAAGGGCTGACGCCGAGGCGGCATGGCGCTTTTCGAGGTACGCAGCCTGGATAAGGCGTTTGGGCGACACGTGGTTCTGAGCGGGCTCGACATCGACATCTTCGCCGGTGAGGTGATCACGATCATCGGAGAGTCCGGGTCGGGCAAGAGCATCTTACTCAAGGCCATGATGGGCCTGATCGAGGTCGACGCAGGCACCATTCGATTCGATGGCGACGACGTCACCGGCCAAACCGAGCGAGCGTGGAATCAGACTCGGCGCCGCATCGGGATGCTTTTCCAGGAGTCGGCCCTTTTCGACTCGTTCACCGTCTTCGAGAACGTGGCCTATGCCCTCCGTGAACAGACGAACATGACCGAGGACGAAATCACACACCGAGTTGCCGAAACGCTGGCCTTGGTAGCACTACCCGGCATCGAATCGATGTCTCCGTCGGATCTTTCGGGCGGCATGCGCAAGCGCGTCGCCTTGGCCCGAGCGGTCGCGGTTCGCCCGGAGGTGGTGTTCTACGACGAACCCGCCGAGGGACTCGATCCCATCAACGTCACCCGCGTCAACCGCTTGCTACTCGGCCTGCAAGAGAGGCTGAACGTGACCTCGGTCGTCGTGACGCACAATCTCAAAGCAGCCTTTGCGATCAGCGATCGCCTGGCCCTCATCCATGATGGGGTGGTGGCAGCGACAGGTGCCCCTGAAGCGTTGCTAGAATCGGACGACCCGGTCGTGCGAGAGTTCATCGGAGATCGAATGAGGAAGGTGTTGCGTGCAAGTTGAGTTCGTAGGAGCGGTCGGCGGCAACGTCACTGGCTCGAGGCATATCGTTCAAACCGAAAACGCTCGCATTCTGCTCGACTGCGGCCTGTTCCAGGGCCGCCGCTCGGAGACCAACGAGATCAATCGCGAGCTGGGGTTTCGCGCCAAGGATATCGACGTCGTGGTGCTGTCCCACGCGCATATCGACCACTCGGGCGCCCTGCCCCGCCTCTATCGCCAAGGCTTCCGGGGGTCGATCTACTGCACGCCAGCCACTCGGGACCTCTGCGCAGCGATGCTCGAAGACTCCGCCGAGATTCAGGCTCAGGACGCGGCCTACATCAATCGCAAGATCGAAAAGGATGGCGCCGACATGGAGCCCGTCGAACCGCTCTACGAGCAAAAAGACGTGATCGGAACGCTCGAGCTCATGGTTGGCGTTCCCTACCATCGCCCCCACGCAATCGCCGAAGGCGTGACGCTGACCTACTACGACGCGGGTCACGTGCTTGGGAGCGCAATCGTGGCGCTCGACGTCGACGTGGTCGGCGAGCAGCGGCGTCTGGTGTTTTCCGGCGACCTCGGGCGACACCGAATGCCCATCCTCCGAGACCCAGAGGTTCCTCCCGGAGCTTCGTGCCTGATCATGGAGAGCACCTACGGCGACCGGACTCACGACCCAATCGAGGAAATGGAAAACCAGCTCGACGAGGTGATCAGCCGGACGGTCAAACGTGGAGGCAAGGTGGTCGTTCCGTCTTTCGCTCTGGAACGTGCGCAAGAGGTGATCTACTCCCTCAAGAAGCTCAAAGACAAAGGGCGGCTTTCGGACGTTCCGGTCTACGTCGATTCGCCCCTGACCGTGAAGCTGACGGACGTCTTTCGCATGCATCCGGAATGCTTCGACAGCGAAACGAGAAAGCTGCTGCTCGAAGGAGACTCGCCCTTCGACTTCGAGGGCCTGCGCTATGTCTCATCGGTCGAAGATTCCAAAGCGATCGACCGAAGCGACGACCCATGCGTTATCATCTCGGCGAGCGGGATGTGCGAGTTCGGGCGAGTCGTCCATCACCTGATAGCCACGCTCGAGAATCGCAAGAACTCGGTGCTCATCGTCGGCTGGCAAGCGCAGCACACCCTGGGGCGCCGTCTCGTCGAACAGCGCACGCGGGTGCGAATCTTCGGCGTCGAGCGGGAGCGTCATGCTGAAGTCGTCGTGCTCAACGGCTTCAGTGCGCACGCGGGCCAAGACGACCTCCTCGCGTTCGCGGACGCGGTGCGCGAGGCAGGCCCGCTGCGACAGGTGGCGCTGGTTCACGGCGAGGATCCAGGGCGCAACACGCTCAAGGCGCTCCTCGAGGAGCGGGGCTTTCCGCAAGTCCACACGCCGGTCCACGGAGACCGAATCGAGATCTGAAACCAGGGGTCTTGACCTGATGCGGGGTCTGCGCGCATCCTCGCGCGACTCGGAGACGGAGGAGGGGTTATGAGCAAAGGCTTGATCGGATGTGGCGTGATTGTGGTGATTGCGCTGATCCTCGTTGCAACCGGGGTTGGGAGCTACAACCGCCTCGTCAACCTCGACGAAGGCGTCGACAACGCCTGGAGCCAGGTCGAGAACGTCTATCAGCGGCGCGCTGATCTGATTCCGAACTTGGTGGCTACTGTGAAAGGCGCCAAAGAGTTCGAGCAAGAAACGCTCACGCAAGTAGTAGAGGCGCGCGCCAAGGTCGGGCAAGTGAATTTCAACAAGGCGCCAGACGCGGCGCAGCTGGAGCAGTTCGAAGCGGCCCAGTCACAGCTCTCATCCGCCTTGTCTCGCCTGCTCGTCGTGGTGGAGCGCTACCCCGAGCTCAAGGCAACCGAGGCATTCCGCGACCTCCAGGCGCAGCTCGAGGGGACCGAGAATCGAATCACGGTCGAGCGAAAGCGCTTCAACGACGCGACCCTAGACTACAACAAGACGCGTCGGCAGTTCCCGACGATTCTACTCGCGAATATCATGGGCTTCGACGACAAGCCGTACTTCGAGTCGACCCCAGGGGCGGATGAGCCCCCAAAGGTCGAGTTCTAGCTCGCGCCGTGCCACGGCGAATCGATACCTTCTTCTCCAAGTCTGATCGGGAAGCGATCCGCGCAGCCACGGCGGCAGCCGAAACGAAGACCGCTGGCGAGCTCGTGGTCTACGTGACCGAACGCTGCGATCCGCACCCCGAGGTGGCGTGGAAGGGCTCGGTAGTCGGCGGCGGGCTGGGCGCGCTCTGTGCCGCCGTCTTGGTCTGGCGCTTCGGAGGATGGGGAGCGCCGGACTACTTGTGGATCCTGATCGGTTTTCAGCTGGGCCTGGTCGCTGGCTTCGTCGCGAGCCGCTTCGATGCGGTTGCCCGACGACTGATCGGGGAGGAAGCGCTCGATAGTCGCGTGGATGGCCGCGCAGCCGAGGCGTTCCTGGACGAGCAGGTGTTCGCCACCCGGGAGCGCACCGGAGTAATGATTTTCGTCGCGCTTTTCGAGCACCGAGTGCTTGTGCTCGCCGACGAGGGGATCGACGAACGCGTCGCCGACGACGCCTGGGACCAGATCTCAGGTGACCTGGCTGCTGGGATTCGGCGCGGCACGCCCACACAGGCCCTGATCCAGGCCGTGGAGCGCTGTGCGGACCTCTTGGAAGCGCACGGCGTCCATCCTGCAGATTCGGACAACGAGATTTCCGACGAGCCGAGGTTTCGCCGTGAATAGAGCCCAGCGTTTTTGGGCCGTCTTCGTTCTCTGCTCGGTTGCGCTCAGCGCCTTCGCGTTGGGCGTGCCCAGACTTCAGGGCCGCGTCAACGACTACGCGAGCTTGATCTCGCCCGCAGCGGAAACCCGGATCGACGACTTGCTGGCGAAGCTGGACCAAGACAAGGGCGCTGAAGTCGTCGTGCTCACGATCGATAGCCTGCAGGGCGAGCCACTCGAAGAGTACAGCCTACGGGTCGCCGAAACCTGGAAGCTCGGCCGTGAGGCGCTCGACGACGGGGCGCTTCTACTCATCGCGAAGAATGATCGAAAGATGCGCTTCGAAGTCGGTTACGGCCTCGAGCCGGTACTGACCGACGTGATGACGTCGCGTATTCAGAATCAGATTCTGCAACCGAGTTTTCGCGCTGGAGATTTCGATGGCGGCATCGAGCGCGCGGTCCAAGCGGTCGATGGCCTAATCCGCGGCACGAGCACGCTTCCGCCACCGAGCCCCGGTGACGCCCAGGCCGATCTCCCGCCGAGGGTGTTCGGTGCGCTTTGGCTCTTGTTTTTGGTCCCGTTCATCTGGGTAGTGGTCAGCACCAATCCCTTCCAATGGTTCCTCTACTTCTTCATGATCCCGTTCATTGGTGTGGGTGGTGTCACGGCGATCGACCCAAGTGCGGGCCCCTACTTCGTGCTCTTCTGGTTGATCGCTGCTCCAATCGCCTGGTCTTTCATCGGCCGGCGACGGAAAAAACGAAAGCGAGGCCGCGGAAGAAGGCACTCCGGCTGGTCGGGCGGAGGCTGGTCTTCCGGCGGATCGTGGTCTTCGGGCGGCGGTGGATTCTCCGGTGGAGGCGGTGGGTTTTCTGGCGGCGGAGGCAGCTTCGGCGGCGGTGGCTCTTCCGGGAGCTGGTGAGCGCTAAGGTTCGCTCTCCAAGCGGCCGTGCCAGTACACCCAGTTCGCCCAGGCCTCGGGGATCGAGCTCGCGGGGTCGACCCGAAACGCGACGACGGGAAGCCACTTGGGTTTGACCGGAGGGCGTCGTAAGCGGAGCCCGGCCTGATGGGGCGTGTGATGCCCCTTTTTCTCGTTGCAGCTGTAGCAGGCCATCACGATGTTTTCCCAGTTGGTCTTTCCGCCCTGGGACTTGGGAACCACATGGTCGTAGGTCAGCCCGCGAAGGCGATGGCGGACGCCGCAGTACTGACACTTGAAGTCGTCGCGCATCGCGACGTTGATTCGGGAGAACTTGATCGCTCGCTTGCGCCCCATGATCGTGCGCAGGAGCCGCACCACTGCCGGCATCTTAATTGTGATGCTGACGGAACGAATATCCTCGTCGTACTCCTCGACAACCTCGACTTTGCCATCGAAAATCATGCAGACGGCGCGCTGCCAACTGATAATTCGATGGGGCTGATAGCCCTGGTCTAAGACAAGGGTCCGCATTCCGTACGAGCTCTCATATAGCGCGAACGGGCGAAGAAGTGAACAGGCCTCGGTCTCGGGGCAGCAAAACCTGTGATCTGGATCTCAGGCGATGCCCTTGGCGTCCCCGGGAGGATTCGAACCTCCGACCTTCGGTTTAGGAAACCACTGCTCTATCCTACTGAGCTACGAGGACTTAGGTGGCCGCGTATAGCACGCACGGGCCGAGGCGGGCGAGCGGTTGACGCGATCGGCTGAGCTGTACTACTCCTGGTCGACTCAGGAGCGACACCATCACTGGCGAACGACGATATCCGGCACCGGTCATTGCGGTCTCGAACCCGGCCGAGGAAGCGAAGCTGGACGTTCCCAGGCGTCCGGACGCCACGCGACGAAGCAGCCTGCCAGGCGATCTCCTCTTCCGCAGCGATGAGGAAGCCGCGCGCCGCCTAGCACTCAAGAGCCTCTCGGCAGCCCGCAAGGCCGAGCGCCGACTCGACGATCGTTTCGACCGCGAGGCGCTGCACGATTTTCGGGTCGCCATCCGGCGGCTCCGGAGCCAGTTGCGCGCGTACCGACCCCAACTCGAAACAGCCGTACGCTCGAAGGACCGAAAGCGGCTTCGGGCCATCCAGCAAGCGACGGGCGGCGGTCGTGAGGCCGAAGTGGCGCTCGAATGGCTCGCCAAGCAGCATGCCGATCTGGAACCGGCGCATCTGGCGGGGCTCAACTGGCTTTCGGCACTTCTGCTAGAACGCCGGCGGAACTGCGCCGAAGCGCTCGACGCTGAGCTGCGCACGAACTTCAGACGCACCGCCGAAAAGCTCGAGGAGCGCCTCGCCGTCATGCGAAGCGAGCAGAACCTACTCTCAGAGCAGCCTCACGTGACTTTTGCACGAACGCTGGCAAACCAAGTCGAAGCGCATGCCACTGACCTCCTGGTGAACCTCGGGCAGATCGCAAGCATGGAGCACATCGAGCAGCTGCACGAGGCGCGCATCGTCGCCAAACGGATTCGGTACCTCCTCGAGCCCGTGCGAGCCTACGTCGACGGAGCGCAGTCCGTGGTGAAACGAAGCAAGAGGCTTCAGGAGCTGCTCGGCGACTTGAACGATGTCCACGTGCTCATGCTCGAAATCGATCAGTCCTTCGAGGGCTCGATGCAACAGAAGGCCAGGCGGCTGCGCGACTGCTTACGCAGAGGCGACCTCGAACGTGCACGTCGCGAGGCTTCGGTGAGCGAATGGGCCGGCCTCGTCGAGCTCTACGGCCGCCTCGACGCCGAGCGGCGCGAGCTCATCAGAACCCTGCGTGATCGCTGGTTGGGCGGCGACCTCGATTCGCTCGTCGCGCGAGCTCGCGACCTCGCCCAAGAGCTGCGCGTCGCGGACCGGCCGCTCTAGTAGTTAAGTATCGTTATGACTCGGCTGGCGCCTAGCTTTTCGGTGCCTTCGAGGGCGACCAGGTTGATCAGGAAGACGAAGGCAGCAACTTCCGCTCCGCAGCGTTCGACGAGCTGTTTTGTGGCCTGCGCCGTGCCGCCGGTGGCGATGAGGTCGTCGACGACCAGGACGCGCTCGCCGGGCCGGAGCGCGTCTTGGTGGATCTCGACCGCATCGCTTCCGTATTCGAGGTCATATTCGGCGCGATAGGTCGCCGCGGGGAGCTTGCCGGGCTTTCGGATGGGCACGAAGCCGACTCCCAGCTTGTCGGCCAAGGCCGCCCCAAACATGAAGCCCCGCGACTCGATGCCGAGGACAGCGTCCACGGTTTCTCCATCGAGGCGCTCCGCCATCAGCTGGATGCAGCTCCGAAACGCTTCCACATTGGCGAGCAGCGGCGTGATGTCCTTGAAGAGGATGCCCTCCCTCGGGAAATCGGGCACCTCGCGAATGCACCCACGCAAGACGCTCAGACGCTCGTCGCTCACGGTGCCCCTTTGGTTCCGGCGACGTATGCTGCGACACCAAGATGGTCCGGCTGCGTGGCCTCGATGCTCAGCGGCGTGACGGAGATGAAGCCCTCGTCGAGCGCTTCAGTGTCGGCGCCTTCCACCGGCTCGCTCGTCGCTCCACCTGGACCGCCGATCCACAGGTAGTGGCGTCCCCGCGGGTCGTCACGCACCTCGACGTCGTCCGAGTAAAGCCGGAACCCGAGACGCGTCGCGCGAACGCCCTTGGGTGGGACCGAGGGGAAGTTGACGTTCAGCAAGATGGCTTGCCCTGCCGGCGCGGTCGTTTGAAGCAGCTGCTTGCAGAAACGTTTGGCGTACTGCGCCGCGCCTTCCATGTCGGAGGACGAGCTCGACAAGGCGATTGAACGCACCCCTCGTAGCGCCCCCTCTCGCGCGGCCGCCACCGTACCGGAATAGTGCACGTCATTACCCAGGTTCGGTCCGTGGTTGATCCCCGAAACCACCATGTCTGGCCTGCGTGGCAGAAGGTCTTTCAGGAAGAACGCCACGTACACACAGTCGGCGGGCGTACCGTCGACTGCCCAGACGTGCTCCTCGACTTCATGAAAGCGAAGCGGATGATGGAGCGTGATCGAGTGGCTCTTTGCGCTCTGCTCGGTCTGCGGCGCCACCGTGTACACATCGGCGAACGTGGCCAAGGCTTTGCGAAGCGCGATGACCCCTGGCGCGTCGACCCCATCGTCGTTGGAAACCAAGAGCAGTGGGCGATCCGACATGCGATGAACGACCTATCGCGTATGCGCGGGCCGGGCAACGGGATTGCTCGGAGGCATCGCGAGCATAAAGGAGGGCCGGCGGGCTTTCGCCCTCCGGTCCGCCATTGGTCGGGGCGACTGGATTTGAACCAGCGACCCCCTCACCCCCAGTAAGGTGCGCTACCAAGCTGCGCTACGCCCCGTCCAACCTCTCAACGAGAGGCAGGCGACTCTACCCCAGCGCGCCTGGAACGCAAACCAAAGACTAGTGAAAAGCGCCCGAAAAGCGCGCTCAGGCCTCGGGACCGCGCTTGACTGTGACCGGGACTACCTTGTGCACAGTCACCTGAAGTGGCGCCGACTCGACGGGCTCGCTCAGGGCTCCGGAAAAATCATCGAGCAGCTCGCTCAACTGCTGGCGCAGGCCGAGAAGCTCGGCGCGCAATGCGACCTCCCGCTGTGCGCGTGGCTCTGGTGGGCTGCTGCGCTGGTGGCGACCCAGATCGCGGATGCGCTTGCGCGCCCCGGGGATCGTGTAGCCCTCGTCGTGAAGAAGCTGGCGAATCAGCATCGCGAGCTCGACGTCCTTGCGGCTGTACTGGCGATGCGCTCCCCGCGTCTTTTTGGGACGCAGAGCGGGAAACTCAGTCTCCCAGTAACGTAGCGCGTGTGGCTTGACGCCAACGATGTCCGCTACTTCGCCAATCTTGAAGAACAGCTTATCAGGCAGTTGGGTGCGCCGTGTCATGGTTCCGCTCAGAAGCCTTCTTGCGAACCCGCGGCGTCGTCGTCCGTGCGATCCGGGTTCAGCACTGTTTTGAGTACCTGACTGGGCTTAAACGTCAACACGCGCCGCGCGCTGATCGGAATGGGGGCGCCCGTCTGTGGGTTTCGGCCGATGCGCTCCTTTTTGGCGCGCACCACGAAGTTTCCGAACCCTGAGATCTTGATCTTCTCACCGTCGGCCAACACGTCTTTCATCGTGTCGAACACGGCCTCGACGACCTCCGCCGCCTCTTTCTTCGAGAAGCCCCCAACCTTCTCGTAGACGGCATCAATGATTTCCGCTTTGGTCATTCGGTCTGTTCCTCCAGAGGCCCGGTAGGCGGAGAGAAGCACAAATCGGTTTGAATCTCAAGGGTTTGGCCCAGCCTAGTCAACAGAAAGGTGCGTATTCTCGCACATCGCGAGATATCCTTATCGGATGGTCGCTTCGAAGCGATCGCTAGCGAGCTTGGCAAGCGACGCGTGGACTTTGTCTACCCGTTTGTCAGTCAGTGTCCCCTCGGGATCCCGGTAGGTCACGCGGAAGGCGAGACTGCGATGCCCCTCGGGAATCTGATCGCCGCGGTACAGGTCGAATAGGCTGACTGACTCCGCGAGGCCCTTCGACGCTTCACCCAGTGCGTCGGCGATCTCGCCCGCGCTGAACTCATCACGAACGAGCATCGCGATGTCGCGAGCGACGGCGGGGAACTTCGGAAGGCCGCGCGCCTGCGTCGGTCCCAACTCCTCGGATAGCGAGTAGAGGCTTGGAACATCGAGCTCCGCATAGATCACTCGGCCGATGAGTCCGAGATCGTCGCCCACGTCAGGGTGCATCTCTCCAACGAAACCGACGGGACGTGACGCGAAAGTCACGAGCGCAGAGCGCTTCGGATGCAAGAAGCTGGGCAAGTCGCCCAACACGAGCTCGGGCGCCTGACCGAATACCCGTTCGACGATCGCTTGGATGATGCCCTTGCCGTCGTACAAGTCGAACGGCTGCCCGCCGCCAATCCAACCCGAGCGCTGCCCAGCGAGGGCGATCGCAAGCACCGTCTCTTCGCGCGGAAGAATGTCGCCGCTCGGCTGAAAGGTCCGTGCAAGCTCGAAGAGTCTGACTTCGGTCGCTCCGCGACGCTGCGCCCGCGTGGCCGCGGCAGTGAGCCCAGGCAACAAGGACGTTCGCATCACCGAGCGTTCTTCGGAAAGCGGGTTTGCGAGCGGAACGGCATCGGTGGCCACCCGCGCCTTTCGCAGATCATCGACCGACAAAAAACCGTAATTGACGGCCTCATAGAGGCCCGCAGCCACGGCCGCGTCGCGGACGCGATCGACAAACTTGAGCAGGCCGGAAGTGCCCGATTCAGATGGGTGGACGCGCGGAACCGCGGTTGGAATCTCTTCGTAGCCCCGTACGCGCGCGACTTCTTCGATCAAGTCCACCTCGCGTCCGAGGTCCGGTCTCCAGCTCGGGGGCTCTGCGATGACTGCCGCGTCACTCTGGTCGACGATCCGGCAGCCAAGCGATTCGAGGATGCGGACGCTGTCCTCTTTCGATACCGGCGTTCCGAGCAGCCGGGCAGCTCGGGCGGGGCGAAACGGGATCGTCGTCGCTTCATAGGGCGCGGCGACACGATCGATGGCAGTCGTCGCTGCAGCTCCGCCACCGAGGTCCGCGATGAGAGCCGCTGCGCTCGCGAGAACTCGTGGAATCGCTTCGGGGTCGACGCCACGCTCGAAGCGGTGACTCGAGTCGGTGTGCAAGCCAAGTCGGCGCGATGTGCGGCGAATCGAACGAGGGTTGAAGTACGCGCACTCGATGAGGACATCTTCGGTCTCGTCGCGAATCTCGGTGTCGAGACCGCCCATCACCCCTGCGACCGCGACCGGGCCATCAGCATCGCAGATCAGCAAGTCGTCGTTGGTGAAGCTTCGCTCGACATCATCGAGGGTTGCCATCTTCTCGCCGTCGGTCGCGCGCCGAACGACGACCTTGGTTCCGCCGAGCCGCGCCAGATCGAAGCCGTGAATCGGATGACCCCACTCGAGCAAGATCAGGTTCGTGGCATCGACGACGTTCGAGAGGGCGCGCAGCCCCAAATTGTGCAGCCGGTAGCGGAGCCAAAATGGGGAAGGAGCGATCTTGACACCTGAAACCAGGGCGGCGCCGTAGCGTGGACAGCGATCGCCATCAGCGATCTCGACCGAGATCTCGGGAAGCGCAGGGGTGTCGAGCGTTTCGCTGCCGTTGTCCCAGAGCGGCGTGAGCTTGGTCGTCGGCTCACCGGGCTGGTAGCAACCGGCAGCCTCGAAGGTGCGCCCTGGACCGGCGGCCTTGCGTGACTTGAAGCCAGCGCCGAATAGAACGCCGATCTCCCGGGCGATCCCGACGTGGCCCAGGCAGTCGGGGCGGTTGGGGGTGAGGCCGATGTCCAGAATCACATCATGAAGGTCGAGCGCGTCGGCCACGCTGCTGCCGGGCAGCGCTCCGTTTTCCTGGTCGACGACGAAAATCCCGTCCGCGTCGGTGCCAATCTCGAGCTCGGTCTCGCTGCAAATCATGCCGTTGGACTCGACGCCAGCGACTTTCCTCGGAGCGATCTGCATGCCGTTCGGCAGCACGGCGCCCGCCCGAGCAAAGAGAACTCGACCGCCCGGCTCTGGTACGTTGGATGCTCCGCACACCACTTCGAGCTCGTTCTCTCCGTCGAACACGGTGACTAGGGTCAGCTTGTCGCTGTTGGGATGCGGCTTCTTGGCGCGCACCTCCGCTATCACGACACCATCGAGGTTCCGGCCCTTCTCTTCCATCGCTTCGACTTCGAGGCCCGCGAGCGAAATTCGGTGCGCAACCTCGGCGACATCCGCGTCGACGGGACAGAGCTCTTGCAACCAGCGAAACGAGACTAGCATCGCCCTTCCTAAAACTGCGACAAGAACCGAACGTCGTTCTCGTAGAGGAGCTTGATGTTGGGGATGCCGTACTTCAGCATGGCGATGCGGTCGAGGCCCATGCCAAACGCAAAGCCGGTGTACTTCTCCGGATCGTATCCGACGTTCTCGAACACGACCGGATGAATCATGCCGCAGCCCAGGATTTCCATCCATCCGGTGCCTTTGCAAACACGGCACCCGGCCGTGCGTGCGCGATCGCCTTCCCACGCTCGGCAGAAGACGCAGCTCATGTCGACCTCGCCGCCCGGCTCGACGAACGGAAAGTAGCTCGCGCGAAAGCGAACCGCGATGTGCTCATCGAAAAGGCGGCGAAGGAAGAGCGTGAGCACACCCTTGAGCTCGGCGAAGGAGACGTCTTCGTCGACGAGAAAGCCTTCGAGCTGAAAGAACATGGGCGAATGGGTGGCGTCGTCGTCACGACGGTACACTGCGCCGGGCGATACGATCGCAAGGGGAGGCTCGCGCTTCATCATCTCGCGGATCTGGATTGTCGAGGTTTGCGTTCGGAGCAGTACGTTCTCGGCGTCCGATGCGCCCTCTGCACGGACGAAAAACGTGTCCTGCTCGTCTGTTGCGGGGTGATCGGGCGGGAATCCGAGCTTGTCGAAGCAGTTCTCGTAGAGCTCGACCTCAGGGCCGTCAGCGATGTCGAAACCGAGCGACGCGAATATCTCGAGCACCTCATTCCGAACACGCATGATCGGATGGAGCCGGCCCGGCATCTGCCATCGGCCGGGCAAGGTCACGTCCAGCGCAGGGCCCGTGAGCTCGGCTTCGCGAGCACCGCGATGGATGCTTTGTAGGGCATCGTCGAAGACGGATTGAATCTCTTGCTTGAGCGCGTTGGCAGCCTGACCGAGCTCGCGTCGCTGCTCGCCCGGAAGCTTTGGCATGAGCTTGAGGAGCTTGGTGAGCTCGCCCTGCGGTCCAACGTAGCGCCCATTGATCAAGCGGAGCTCGGGCTCGTCACCCGCGGCACGCAAGGCTTGTGCGTAGGCACCACGGATCTTCGAAAGCCCGTTCTCGAACGTCTGAACCGCATCAGGCTCTGCCATGGCGCGTCCTGACTGTGTTAATCGATTGCTTCGACGACAGCTTTGAAGGCGCCCGGGTCGGCGTACGCAATCTCCGCGAGCACTTTGCGGTCGAGCGCGATGTTCGAGCGCTTGAGCCCCGAGATGAACTGGCTGTAGTTGATGCCGTTGCTACGCGCCGCTGCATTGATGCGGGCGATCCAAAGACGGCGGTACTCGCGCTTCTTGGTGCGGCGATGCTTGTAGGCATCCTGCCAGGCGTTGTGAACCTGTTCGATCGCAACGTGGAATGCCTTGCGGCGCGCCCCGTAATAACCTTTCGCGTGCTTGAGCACACGATTGCGTCGGCGGCGGGCTTTGAAACCTCGTTTGACTCTGGGCATTTGGCCTTCTCCTTAGAAGTCTTAAAGCTCGTAAGGAACCAAACGCCGGATACGTGGTTCGTCGCTCGGATGGACCATGGAATTCTTCTTGAGCTTCCGAAGTCGATTGGCGGACTTACCACGCATCATGTGCTGCTTGCCGGCCGTGGAACGACGAATCCGCCCTCCTCCTGTGGCCTTGAACCGCTTCGCAGCAGCACGCTTTGTCTTCATTTTGGGCATTTGAATGTCCTCACTTGAAGCTCCCAAACCAGCGGCACCCGCGGCCAGGGAGCGGAGAGCACGCTGTCTAGCGCGTGCCTCACCCCAGTCAAGGAGACACGGTCCCCCTTCAAAACCCTTGCGGTTTCAAGCAGTTGAAGGGCAGAGCACGGAGACCCGATCTAGGCCGCGTTTTCGCGCGCTGCCTCCTAAGTGCCTGAAAGGACTTCGCTCTCGAGGGGTGAGCATCTCCCGGTTGCTGTTACTATTGTTGCTGTGACTCAGACGGGGTCGAACCGACGGACGGTCTTGGCGCTCGGCATCGCGCTCGGAACGGCGCTTCTCGCGATCGCCTTCTTGCTCGGGCGTGAGTCGGCGCAGCTGCCTCCGAGCAGGACTGTGGAGGCAGAGCTTTCGCCGCGGCGAGGCGTCGAGCGAGAAGCTGAGCCCTGGGCCGAGGAGCAAATCCCACGGCAGTGGCCTGAATGGGCTGACCTGAGAGACGAGGGCGAACAGCAGCCGGCCGGCTCGACCGTAATCACGACCGAAGCGATTGAGCGGCAAACCCATGACAAGCTCTACCGAGCCGGGACGGCAAGAGGAGCCGACCGCCAGCCCGGCCCGCCGGACTCTGCCCCGGAAACGCCCGATTCGACGGTGGCCGCGTACTTCCAAGAGATCGACGTCATCCACTCCGGCGAGGGTGCAGGCGATCCGAACGCGTTCGCCATGGGCCTGATCAAGGCCGGTCTCGGTGGTTCAACTTCGGGGTTTGATCAACTCATTGCGGACACGAAGCAGATGGAGCTGCAGATGCAGCGCGTGACCCCGCCGCCGTCATGCCGGAGCTATCACGAAGCAAGCCTCGAGGCGCTCGTCGAGAGCCGTCAGATGCTCGAAACGATGAAGCAGGCGATAACGAGCCGCGACATCGAACAACTCAACGCAGTTGCACTGCAATCGAAGAGCCTGCAGGGGAAGGCCGAGGCGATTAGGGAGATGCGAAAGCAGCTCGTCGTCTCGTCGACCGGATACTGAGCGTCAGCGTTTAGCGGGAGAGTAGCGTCATGACCTTAGCAAGGCGGCTCTCGTTCGGTTCGCCGTTCACCAGGCCGATGCGCTCGCCCTTCGCGCTGAACACTCCGACGGCAATCAGGGCATCCGCGGGGAAACCGAGCGTTGGGTAGACCTTGCCCTTCCAGTCCAAGAGGACAGGGGTTTTGGGTAGCATCTCGGCCAGGTTCTTTCGGACTCCGCTCTTCGGCACGAAGAAGGGGAGCTTGTTGAGGTTGCTCAGACCGAACACTCGGGTGCCTTTCGGAGCGCGGGCGCCAACGCAACCATTCGAACGGTCATTCGATGCAAACTAGGGCGCTCGCGAGAGGGTAGCGCGAGCTCTATTTCGTGTGAGTGACTTTGACGCGCGGGGCGAGGATGGCGGTCATGGTGCGGCCTTCCAGGCGCGCGGAGGTTTCCACGGAGCCCAGGTCGTCCACAGCCGCGACGATAGCGTCGATCTGGCGCTGCGCGGTTTCCGGGTGGGTAATTTCCCGGCCTCGGAAGCGGACGGTGATTTTCACCTTGTTGCCCTCTTCGAGGAACCGGCGCACGTGCTTCGTTTTGAAGTCGAGGTCGTGGTCGTCGGTCTTCGGACGAAGCTTGATCTCCTTGAGCTCGATCTGCGTTTGCCTCTTGCGAGTTTCGGCCGCCTTCTTTTTCTCTTCGTACTTGAACTTGCCGAAGTCCATGATCTTGCAAACGGGCGGACTGGCTTTCGGGTTCACCTCGACCAAGTCCAGGTCGAGACCTCGCGCCATACGACGAGCTTCGTCGGTGTTCAAGACGCCCAGCATTTCACCCTCGGCTCCGATGACACGGATCTCGGGCACTCGAATGCGATCGTTGACCCGCGGACCGAAATCCCGTGGCCGATCGCGCGATCCAAAGCGCGGTCTAGCGATGACTATCTCCTCTTGTTGATTGCCTAGCGGAAGGCGGCTTGTTCTCTTCGGCGAGGCGGTCCAACACTTCCGACAGCGGGATGAACCCGAGGTCTTTGTTCTCGTCTCGCGACCGGAGGGCCAAGCCCATTCCCTCTACTTCTTGTTGACCAATTACGCCGAGATACGGAATCCGCATAAGGCGCGCTTGGCGAATCTTTGCGCCCAGCTTATCGCTGCTCAAATCGGCGGTGACCCGAAAGCCTCGTTCCTCGAGCTCGTGCTTCACGTTCTCAGCATACTCGTTGAACTTCTCGCTCACCGTCA
>Ga0316201_10000112_pt1 | contig 34504 bp, 44 predicted proteins | sample CS6wburrow_MG_FD_204516 | JGI IMG/M metagenome (GOLD analysis project Ga0316201, IMG submission 204516) | Coastal sediment microbial communities from Delaware Bay, Delaware, United States - CS-6 worm burrow | ecosystem: Environmental > Aquatic > Marine > Coastal > Sediment | place: USA...
AATCAGAACCTCACCCTCTTCCAGGGGTACCTCGGGCATGTTCACGGTCGCCACTGCGACACGCTGACCATCGGCATCAACCAGAACAAGCGCCGGGCGCCCATTGCTGTATTGCGCCCAACTTGGCTCACAAACCCACGTTTTGAACTTGATTTTCATCGGTCACACTCCTATTCGCGCCAACAACGGCACCCATCGGACGACGACGCCACTGGCAATATATCGGCCTACCTGCTTCCCCACGCGGATAACGGCGGTCATGTCATCGGTCCCCAGGGTCAGATAGATGTAATGGCCTGCAAAAGGCCCACCCACCGCCTTGTACTTAATTGGGCGGGGCATCGGCATCAGTGCGTTTCACCCCGCTCTGGCGGCCGGGGGCCGAACATCAGGATGCCAGTCAGGTGGTTGGCGATCATTTCGACCATCCTGAGCTGTTCCTCGGTGTGAATCTCCCCGTTGCACTGGATACGCATAAGCCAGTGCGGCCCGACGGTTAGCGTCCAAAAGTTAGACTCACCATCTGCGCGCACCTCAACATCAAGCAACATCGGGGTGGCGAACTCATGCTGGCAGGCGTTGCAGCGATACCGGTCCCCATTGTGGGCTGGGTACCATTCGCCATCCGTCATCTCCCCGGTGTTGGGGTCGAGCCAGACGGCTACGTTTTCTTCGATCTCGTAAGATGCACACTTGGGGCATCTGAGACTTGTGCTATCATCCTTCATGCTAATGCACTCCTAAGTTTTAGCGCCTTAGAAGCCCTCGGTCCTGATCCCCAGGCCGGGGGCTTCGCCTTTCTGCACCCTTAATATAGGCTGAAACTAGCCTTTATACAAGTACAAAGAACAAAAAAATGGGGCGGTATTTAGCCGCCCCATAACCACCTATGGACCATCAACAAGGAGAAACGAAAGTGCGCTCAGCGACCTCACTGCTCGCCGAGTAATACTACCAGATCTTTCCCAACCGGTCCCAGGACACACCCAAGAATTTCGCCCCGCAGGTAGGCCTCCACGTCGCGCGGCACGGGCCGCTCGCCTCGCCGCCACTTGCCGACAATGTTGGTCGAGTATGTGCTGGTATTCAGCCGGTTCACGTCGCGAACAATATCGGCAGGCTTGCCGCCCTGCTTCCTGGTCAGCAACTCGTAGGCGGCCAGGGGCCGCGGGCACATAGGGTGCTTCTGCATATACCCGTCCATGTCGGCCATGATCGCCCGAACCAGCTCGGCGTCACTCAATCTTGCGCATCTCATTCCTCAGTTCTCCAAACGGCATACTTGCTGGGCTTGCCAGCCTCGCAGGGAATAGGGGCATCCCCGTTCTCCCCGGGATCTGTCCACCCGGCCAGGGTGTTCAGGATCTCATTGCAGCGAACCAGTTCCTCTTCGGTGCCGCGAAGAGCCTCCTTGGCCCCGTCATAGACCCGCTGGGCGGTCTCTTCGTAATCGACATCGGTGCCATCCATCGCCCACGCCACAGTGAACGGGATGCTGTCTCCAAGGCACCAACAGTCACCATCCCACTCGCCGGGCGCAGAACAGCCGCATACGACCTCCTGGGCCGCTTCCATGTAGGCTTCGTGGATGATCTCGGTGCGAGCGTCGTCTTCCTCGGTCTCTGGTTCCAGATTCAGGCAGACATCGGTGCCCGCGATAGTGGCGCTAATGTGCGCAACGCACTCGATTTTCTCGTCGTCACAAGAAACCAGCTCGATCCCTTGCGCGCCCCACGGTTCAAGATCGGCATCTTTGCCGGTCAGGCAACAGTGGATCTTCTCCCAGTCCCACTTGCCCGTGTCATGGGCATCCAAGGCCTCCCTCAGGGCCTCAAGGTCCAAACCCCAATCGTCATCCTGGTTGTATGGCGCGTTTGGGTCATTGGCGGCGCCGGGCGGGTAACTCCAGCCGAACATGCTCATGGCAAGATCCCTCCCGCATTGATGATGCTCACAAGCTCATCCTCAATTTCCTTCGCGAGACACAGCGGGTCGGCCATGACCTCATCAGAGGCGCGGTAGTGGGCCAGGATCGTTGCCATATCCCGAACCTCGGATAAGGTCTCCAGCTTGATATAGGCAGGCTGGAAGTCCTGCCGGACGTGTCGTTGGATCTTCATGCTGCACTCCTACATGCGCCGGGCAACTTTGCCCGTAACTCCATTATAGGCTGGAATCAGCCCTGGTCAAGGGCTCTATTTGCGATGCTGTGTTCCTCGATCAACCGATTGACCGCCTCATAGTAGCCCTTCCACACGTCCCTTATCCCGGCCAGGGTGATCTCTTCCTCGGTGGACAACTCCATGTGAATGCAGCGTTCAACGGCATCCACCAACTGCGGGTGGTATGAGATCGCCTTCCACTTCACGCTGCCATCCTTGGTGTCAATTCGCTGGTTGATGATCCACTGGTACTTGTCGACCGTCAGCAGAAATTCATCGGATATCCGCAACTTGGTCTCTTTCAGAACTGTCATGTCACTCTTGCCCCCAGCCCGCAAAATTGATCCCGAAGTCGGCAATCAATGCAGCTTCGGCCCTTCCGTCGTCTTTCACTCTCACAAACAAGTCGCGCTGGGATGTCCACTTCGACATTGCCAGCATCCTGCTCGCCTCCTTTGGTTGCTTCAGCAGTGAGTGGTATCGCTTCCATACCCCGGGCGCAGCCCACCTCATCGGCACATAATGGCAACCCAGGGCGCCACGCATCACGCCGACACTGTCGCCAAACTTCATGGCCGCCGGCCGAGAATCGCGAGGCATCGGACCAACCTGCTCGATTGTGGCCTCGACCTTTTCCCCGCGATCCTTCACAACCTGCATGATGTCGACCATGAGGTCGGCCAAGATGTAGGCATTGATCTCGTTACCCTTGCCCTTGGCTTTGGCGTGCTTGGGCATATCCCACACGCCAACCAACTGACGATCTTGCGTAAGCAACGCGATTGCTCCACTGAGCCCAGGATCAACCCCTAGCATCATCACCAGATTTTCACTCCGTCATGAAATGCGCGAATCAGTGAGTTCTTCATCGCTTCGAGAAAACGGCATCGTAGCCAGCTACGGTCGAAATCGTGCTTGACGCGAGAATCCAGTACGTCGTGGCAGGAGGAACAAGCATCACAGCCAATGAAATCGTGAGACTTCCCGCCGAGACACTTGCCATCACCACGGAACGGACTGTGCGCCCAAACCGTCGTTTCGGGGTTGCGGTTGCAGAAGCCGGGCAGGTTGAGGGTACAACTCTGCCCTTTCGCGTGCTTCCTGAGCGCATTACTCCGGTGCGTCGTCTGCTTCAGCATCTTCGTCATCCACAACCAGATGCTCCACAAACTCATAGGTCGGCTGCTCTGGGTTAGCGAAGATCCGAATGCCGGTGACCTTCATGATCGCCACGACATCCTCAACGGTGGTGATCTTGTCCAGATCGATCAACCTTGTCCCTTCTGGTTGCTGAGGTGGCGGCGGTTGCTGCTGGGTTGTTTGCACCCCTTGCTGGGCCTGTTTCTGCTGCTCCGCTTCGATAGCGGCCTTGTACTGGTCCTGAGCGCGGCGCAAGGCCAACTCAGCGGTCTCAACTTGATTCATGAAATCTGCTCCTACTCTGTTGCTCTGAGTCCAGCAGCTCATAGTATTCATCCATGCTGCTGGGTAGATTAAAGCCGTTCTCGGCAAAGTGGTTCTGTATCCAGGTCATCGTCTCGTGCATCTCGATATCATCGATCTCGCTGATACCTCGACCTTCAAGAAGATTGTCACGCACATAGCGTTTGTATATCTCTTTTTTTCCTTCCTCCGTTTTGCGTCCATTGATCCATTCATCCAGCAGGCTCATCCAGTACCAGAACAGCTTGCGCTGTCCGTCGCTGACCGGCTCTGACAGTCGCCTGACTGTGACGATGTAGTCCTTGTTCGTCGGCAGCCGGCGCAGATCCCTCAAGATTACCCCGAGGGCAGCATCGCGGTGACGCCGAATGACGTACTCCTTAATCTTTGGCATCGCCGTGCAGCTCTCGCTCGACCTCTTCAGCAGTGCCAGTCATCTCTAACGAGATCTCCCTCGCCAAGCGCATCTGCTTAACCCGCTGATGCACCAGGAACGTGAATGTATCCTGGCCCAGCTTAGGAATCAGGTGGAGTTCATCTTTATACCACTGAACAATATTCACCTTCTCTTCGTTCGTTAGGTTCAGCCCCTTGCTGGCAGCGGCAAACATCTTCTTCAGTTCTTCGTTCATCTCACGTCTAACAGGCACTGTGTCTCTACTCCGATGGTTACAACTTTTCCTTGCGGTAACTTGTCTTGTATGCCGTGTAACGGTAGCCGCCGATCACCACAACAACAATCGGCGTGCCTTTTCTTTTCTTCCCGGTACCCCGGCGACCGAACGATACATGGTCCATCGGCGTAAAGCCGTCCCTCATAATCGTTCTGGCAATAAAATCGTAATGCTGCTGGCTCAATAAATACCCCAGTCGGTTAGCGCCGTTCAACTTGACCTCAAGGTCGTGACCTTCTCCGCCCCTGGCTCTCATTGGGTCAACGGCCGCTCTCAGGTGAGCTAGGTCGAGTTCTCCCATTTGACGCCTCCCGTCCTGGCCTGTTCTTGCTCTTGCGTATAATCCCATCACTGCGCCCTCTTTAGTGAATTCACTTTTTCAGATCCCCGTCGCTGACGTTCACATCAAAAACTAGCGGCGCACTGATGTTGAGCTTCTTGTTCCTCAGCCAGCACCAAAAAACTACCGCCAATAGCTCGAATTCGACCTTTTGTATTCTCAAGGTCCCCTTGCCACGAATAGTTCTCGTGGTTGTTTTTTTTCGAAATCTTTCTGGACCACCAATAACAGACATGGCTTACCCACCACTCCTAGCTGCGTCGAGCGCGGCCCATAGTTTTCTCACATGTTCCGCACTAACCACCATTCCGTCTTCGCCAGAATCGTGCCAATGCTTAATGCAATCGGCGGCATCCCGTACCCGACGAAGCAGCTCGATCTCTGCGCGAAGCTCGTTGCGCTCTGCTTCCGCCCTATTCGCACGCCTCGCGTTGTACTCTGCACTGTCCCACGCTGCGTCCAGCTCGTTCATTCAGCGCCCTCTCCCGTGACGTAATGAACCTCGGCTGTTGCGAGGGCATTAACTTTGCAGGCCAGCTCTGATCCTTTGAAGACGAGGAACCAAACAATTCCATACGTCCCACAATTGTCGGTCGTTTCCTCAATCAGGGTAACGCCATCAAAACCAACTGTATGCGATACCGGATATTCCCCTTCCCGCTTTGGCTCTTGCCCGTAAATTGATTTGATCTTGTTCACTTTGCGCCTCCAATAGCGGCATCTATTGCTGCGTCATCATAGCCAGTTCCCATACTTTTAATCAGATCGCGCAGCCGCTCATTCTTTTTTTCTAACTCCACCATTTTTGCGCCTTGCTCACGATATGCTGGAAGGTGTTTAGCTGCAGCCTTCTCGATCATGGTGCGTATATCTGAGCGCAGCCGCTCAATCTCTGCATCTAGCTCCGCTATAGTATGTTTTCCCTGATCCTTCCACGCGATCTCGTATCTTAGATTAGATTTCAGGCGTTCGTTCTCTGCCTGCAGTGCATCAACCTCCTGCTTATGCCTGATCTGTTCGCAGGGCGTCCCGTTGATATGGTCAGCCAGCTTGGCGTTGAGGCTTTGCTTCAGCCGCTCGATCTCTGCCGTATGAAATACTCGTATATCTTCAAGGATATGATTCGCAGACCGTAATTTACTTGCCTCTATGGCAAGCCGCTCGATCTCTGCATCAACCTCGTCGGCGCGACACCAAAACTCGATGATGCCGTTTTTCTGTTTGGCGTGGCGTTTCACTCACCCTTCCTCGCCGCGTCTATGGCATCGTTCGGATGAACGCCTGGATTGCGGTTGTTGTAGTGGTCGGCGTTGGACCGCCACTTGATGAAATAATTAGCCATCATAGAGGGATGTTCCAATCCCCACTGATACCGCTCGGCGTTGGCTTTCATTGCCTTGTACTCTGGCGCAGATAGAATCCACTTCCATGAAGTCCACGCCTCGGCGCCCTGGCGCAGACGCTCGATCTCTGCTGCTTGCTCGGTGACGGTTTTGGAGAGTTTCAAGCAATAGTTTTTGCAGTTCTCTGCTTCATTCTCAAGCTCCGCGATGCGCTCCATGTACCCCTTGCACAGTTTGTCGTATCGTCGGCAAATCTGCGGGATTTCGGTTATCTGATTCTCAAGCTCCTTGACCCGCGCATTGAGAACATCCACTGCGTCTTTCATGGCGTAAACCCCTTCGCTTTACGCTCTTCGTACTCATGCCCGCGGCCAAAGGCGAACTCATCGGCAGCAACCCTCTCGGGTGGAACGTATTCAGGGTCCTCCTTGGTGTTCTTGCGCAGGATGTGCTTGATGGCTGAGATCGCGGCCTTCCCCTTGTAGATGTTCGGCGGCGGCTTAGGAAGCTCCTTCGTAAACGGCTTGTGTGCAGCAGTCGATGGGGCGTTCTGTTTGCACGAGGCCCGGAACTGTGGCGCGCTCGGCGGCATGTTGGGCAGGTGCTTGAGCGCCTCGGCGATCTCTTTGGGTTCCACGCCAGATAAGCACTGCGCCCAGGATCGCATCTTGGCGTCAGCACTCTCAGCGGTCGCGATCTGCGAATTCCATAGGTTGCCGTAGAGGTCACCAAACTTTTTGAAGATCCCGGCCACGTAGGCGCGCTCAAGGCCCAGCCAGGGCTTAGATTGCTCCCTTCCCTCGCTCTTCGGCGATGACGCTGTCGAGGTAGTCGCCAACCTGCTGGTTGTGTTCTCTCGCGCTCGTTTTGCCAGATCCCCCGCCGGCACCGGTCGTTTGTCTCGATCCATTTCCACGATTTTTCTCCCAAGTCCTGATTGCCGCTTGCCAGTCGACTATTTTTGTCTTGCTCTTGCCACGAACCCAGCCGCTGGCCTCGTAGTGGTCGATGAATTCCTGAGCATCGATCCCGTTTTCTCGTTCGGCACAAAAAGCTGCCACCCACTCCAGCTTGGGAGGAATTTTTTTCCTCTGTGGCGTTACTTTCTTTGGAAGAGACGTAGTCTCTTCTTTCTTTATCTCTTTCTCTTTCTCTAGGTACGTGGAAAGTAACGGTTTTGGTAACGCACCTCTCATAGCCTTTTGTCGCTCCCGATAAGCCTTCTGTTTTTCTGCATCAGTCTGCGGCGTTCTTTTCGGTATGGTATTGAAATCACTGAAGAATTCAGGGAATACCAACCCCTCGTCTTCATCATGGCACCAACCCACTTTCACCATCTCTTCACCGAACCCTGCGATGCCTGTGACGGTGTCTACGGCGAAGCTGTTGGCACCCTCGAGTAGGCAATCACCCCCAGGAAGCGCAACTCCTTGGTGGCGAACCGTTCCCCAGATGAGACTTAAGGCTCCAATAATTGTTACCCGAAGTAACGAATCTGGTAACGGGTCCTCGTCACTACCAACAACCTCTTTGTGAAACGCGCTGTCCGGGTCAGACATACTCCAGATCATCCGTAGCACCCTGCTATCGTCCTTCAGGTTGGTCCTCAGCTTGATCCAGTCGTCTGATCTAGCCATCTCAATGAACCACCTTCGGGGTCTCGGAGGACGCGACGAAGAAGGCCATCGTTTCCTCGTCTACTTCCTCGTAACTCAGGTCTGGCAGGAAATTGACCTTGCCGAGGGGTGGAGCCTTGCCTTCATCCCAGAACTGGCGAGCAGCGGCATCAAGCTCGCGGAACATGGTGCCGAGGTCCCGCGCGTCGTCTTGCGCCCAGTGGAACGCCGAACTCGCCATAGCCCTGAACCACGCCGCCGACCGAGGATCGGCGCGAGGGTCATGCACAAAGGGCAGCGCCTCAATAACGCCCAGCTTGGCGTGCTCTTCCTGCAGGACCGCCATGAACAGGATTCGGTCGCAGTAGGCGAAAAGGGAATCTAATTTCTGATTGAGGGTGAGGAACCGCTGACATGCCAGAAAGGCATTGATGACATTCTCAGCTCCACATTTATCCTTGCGGAGCCGGTCCATCATGGGGCTGTAGGTGTCGCTCTCGTCGCGCAGGTATTTGGTTGCACCAGTTACTACGCGGGCATACAGGCCGAAACACCGGGCGAGCGTCACCGGGTCAACGACCATCTCCTTCTTTGTCACGTTGCACTCCTGTTGGGTCATGCCTCCACGGGCATGTTAGCTGCCTCGGCTGATATCCATGCTCGGGGCAAAAAGTACGACTCGCCACGAAGGGCTCGTTGTATTTGTATCTCGGAGACGGATCTTGGACGAGCGTCTTATTACAGATCGGGCACGTCATCTTCTTTCTCGTCAGATCCTGGCAGGTAAATAAATTCATGACAGACGTGCGGGCTACCGGACGGCCAGAGAGCGAGGCCCTTGGCGCATTGTTCGGGTCTGGTGTACTCGCAACTTTTGCAGGTCATTCGGCATTCCTTCTTGTTTGGCAGATCTTCAACCGGAATCGGTGCGAAAGTCAAATGTTGTGAAGAGAGTGGTTACTTTACTGCCTAATGTGAACGTTGTGAACGTTGTGAACGTTGTGAAGGATTTTCCAGGGGGGGCGCCAAACAGTCCCGCAATGAAACAGTTTCACAGCGAAACAGTCCCATAGCGGGACACGAACCGTAAAGGTCCGTAAAGGACCGTAAAGGACCGTAAAGGAGCCTGTTAATAAAAACTTTTGACAATAGTTTTCTAAAACTCTAGGATCACAAACGCTACTTAGGAGAAAGCAATGAGCCAACAACTTGCCCCTTGGGTTTCTGCTGTCAAAAAGGCAGAGCCAAAATTCCTGGCGATTCAAGAGAAACATCCAGAATTAAACGTAAGCTGGGACAAAGAACAGATCTACGTCGGTCAGCTAATGAGGAAGTCCGAGGCCCTCCAACGCTGTCCACCACAGTCCATTTTCGCCGCTGTTGTGAACGTTGCCACCGTAGGGCTCAGCCTGAACCCAGCACTGGGGCTCGCTTATCTGGTGCCTCGTGACGGCCAGTGCTGCCTCGATGTTTCCTATCGCGGCCTCGTGCAGCTCGCTACAGACTCGGGTGCAATCAGGTATGTGCGCGCAGATGTCGTCTACGAGAACGATGATTTTACGTGGTGCGGCCTCGATGAGAGACCCGAGCACAAGTTCAAGGCGTTCAGCAAAGACCGCGGGAGCCCTGTAGGGGTCTACTGTTACGCAAAAACCAGTGATGGGGACATCCTGTCGGGAATGATGAGCTTTGACGAGGTTGAGGCAATCCGCGCCATCTCCAAAGCAAAGAACTCGCCGGCCTGGGGAAAACACTGGGGAGAAATGGCGAAAAAGGTGTTGATTAAGCGTGAGCAAAAGCTCTGGCCCAAGGCGGCCAGGGAAATGGTTGCCAAGGCGCTTGGTGTCATCAACGAACACGAGGGTCTGCAGGACGACCAAATGAGCCATGAGCCCGTCGAGCATTACGCCCAGGTAAGGCGCAGATCTGATCCGGTGCCTGATAACCAGGATGATCCGGATTCGACCGAAAGCGACCCCGGCAACGAGCCCATCGAGGGTGAGTTCGAAGAAGTCACCGAGAAGAGTGGTGACAGCGACGCGCCAATGGCGATGAACGAGGGCACCCAGCGCATCCTCGGCAGGAAGCTGAAAGCCTGCAATATCGAAGAGCCAGCCCTGTTCAAGGCCTTTGGTGTCGCCGGATGGGCCGAGCTGTATCAGACGCAGGCTGCCGAAATTATGGAATGGATCGATGGAGAAAAAAGTGGCTAAAAAACCAACCATCTGGAAATGCGCAATCGTTGCCGACGCCAATGGCGACATCATGATCGGCACGGACGGCAGGTTACTGCGCATCCGACGCCTTGGAGAACTTCCGATTGAAGTTGAGCTGGTGAACTGCCAGGAAACCCGGCGCGAGGATCTGCCGCGGGCAGAATTCGACATGGACCCAATGATGAACAAGCTGGAAGAAATGCAGGCGTTCATGAAAGAGCAGCGAGACGCCGCGGAAGAAGAGAGGATTTTCCGCGCGAAGTACGGTCTGGCTGCATCGATCAAGAACATCATCAGGAGGGGTGAATGATGGCGAAGATCTACCCGCGATTCGACTCAGTCTGGAAAAAATACGATTGGAAAAAGGTCCCTAACCCGCCGCCGTGCGAGCTGTGCGGCGCCGACGCCGTTGGCAGGATTCACATGCAGGTCGATTACATGCGCGGCAACGACGAGGACTTCAAGGTGTGTGGTGAGCACCTTGCTCTCGCGAAAAGTGACGGGGTCGCCTTCTATAAGGCCTATTTCGATAACCAGGAGGGTAGGGATGGGGATCCTGAAAATGTGCCTGAGTAGCCTTTCAGACGAAGATCTGGAGAACGAACTCGAACGCAGGCGTGAAGCGGCAGAAGTGGTGAAGCACTACAGGGTAAGTGCTCACGTTTCCAATGGACCATACGCCTACACCATGACGGTCCACATGGTAATGCCGCTCAACCTAGTAAAAAACGCGGCCGAAGCGATTTTCAGGAGCAGCGTCGAATACACGATTGAAGAGGTGAATGATGCCGAGCAAGAAAACAATCAGCCCGTGGCGTAAAGAGAACGCCGTTTCGACCATGAACCAGGGCAAGAAGTATGGGCCATCCACTGATGACATGCTTCGCAGGGGGGAGATCCGCCGAGCAATTGAAGATCGGCTACTCCAGAAAGAACTGAACGACGACCCGTTATTCGCTGATCGTGAAATGATCGGCAATGACGCTGACTACGGTATCGAAGTGGGCGACTCATGAATAGACGCGATTTCATGAAAGGCATTTTGGTATCCGGCATGGCGCCGGCTATCGTCAAGGCCGAGAACATCATGCGGATCAACCCACAGCGGATTATTGATACCCCGCCAACCAAGCTGATTATCCCGCCCGGGGCGGGGATTGATTTGCGTGAGGTGGCCGAGCTGTTCATTCACTCCGCCGACGGCCGAATCTTAGGTCGAGTACCGCTTGGTTATGACGGGGCTCCGTATCGCGAAGGCGATGATTTAACGATTCGCCAAATGCTGAAGCCACTGGGGGACATGGTCATCCAGGAGACCGGCTTAGCTACCCACATGGTCATGGAGATGCCAGATCCGCTGGATAGATCCAAGACCAGAAGGTTCGAACAGCCCATTGAAAGGTTTTCGCGGGTTCATCTTTCATCCCGGCAAGTAGCTGTCGGGAATGAAATTGAGTTTTCGCGTTTGTTTGTGGCAATAGTGGAGTAAGACATGCTGACTACGGTACAAACAGGCAGCGGCAAGGTGATGGCTCTGTGTAAGGATTTGCCGCTATACCGGCAACCACTCCTGAGTGTCGCAGACAAGTACAAGATCTGCCTCGAAGAGATCGATCGTTTGCGTTTAGAGAAGGCCAGAGAGCAGGCCAGAGTATCTGCGCTGCTACAGACTCTTGCTCAATTCGCCAAAGAGAGCCCAGAACTTCAGAGGATAGCGAAAGACGGCATGAAGCGGGCTGACGAGGCGTTCATGAGGGTGGAAATGAAGGACTTGGTGCGTGTCACACTTAACGATCAAAGATGAAAAAGCCGCCCTCGCGGCGCTTACAGAGAACCAACGCCGGTTCCTGAGTAGGCGCGAGTGTCTTCTGTGCGAACAGCGCCTCGACCGACCAGGATGCGCAACCGTTTACGGGACCGGCTGTTCTGCAGCGAACAGGCTCGACCGCATGAAACGGTGCTTGGAAACATACAAGCCGAGAAAAAAATGATTAGCGTTCCCGACGTGATGCGAGACATTGGGTTTGAGTGGCGGCCAGCCGACGCTTGGACTATTGGCGCAGCCGTGAGAGAGGCCTATGCGCGAGAATATGGCGTGCTCCCCAAAAAAGAGCTGAGACCTAAAACATCTGGCGCCGGCAGCCATTGTTTCGCTATCTACCCGGAGTCGTTCCGAGAGCGAATTGTTGAAATTGTTGAAATGTATGGCGCAGCCAGAGACAGCCAACCGGACCTGTTCAAAAATGATTAGATTCGATGAAGAAACGCACACCTACTATGACGAAAACGACAAAGAGGTCCCTGGCGTCACAACTGCCCTTGGAGTTCTGGACTCATACGCCGGTATTCCAGAGGCTGTTCTGCGAAAAGCTGCCGAACGAGGCACTAAGGTACACAAAGCCGTTGAGCTACACCTGCAGGGCGACCTCGATGAACTCAGCCTCGACCCAGCGATCGCCGACTACTTCTACGGTTACATCAAATTCGAGAGAGAGCTTAAATATCGCCCACGCAATTCAGAGCTGCGTGTCTATAGTTCCAAGTTCAAATTTGCAGGCACACTCGATCTCGAAGGACCAGATCCAAAGAATCCAAGACGGGATGCGGTCATCGATATCAAAACAAGTCGCGAGCTTATGTTTACGGTCGGTCCTCAGCTCGCAGCGTATGAGCGCGCCCATGTGGAAGGGACCGGCTCAAAAAAGAAGTATCGTAGATACGGATTGTTGCTGACGCCAGACAGCGACTACCAACTGCATGAATACACAGACAGCACTGATTGGTCGGTGTTCCTGGCGTGTCTGACAGTTCACAACTACCGAGGAAGAACAAAATGAGCGAAGAGCAAGTGGATGACTTTGTTGAGGGCGTCTTGATGCCGGCAGGGGTCCCCGCCACTGAAATCGAGTTAATCGACATGGGCGAGTCGATGGGCATGACGCTTCAGAGGCTGAAGATCTCAACCACCAAAGAACTCGAGGCCGCCAGCGACCCTATGAGGGAGGCTGCTGGGCACAAGAAGATGCTCGAAGAACACCGCAAAGAGCACCTTTCCCCGGTTCGGACCTATGTCGAGATGGTCAACGCCGAGTACAAGCGGGCTACGGACGCCATAGACAATGGTATGCGGCACGCAAAGAGCGAAATGAGCGCCTTCCAACACAAGGTCGAGCAGGAGCGCAGAAAGCTGGCTCAGGCCGAGGCCGCCCGCATCGCAAAGAACGCTGAGAAGCGGGCTGAGCGCGCCGAGGTCAAGGGCGACGAGGGTCGGGCTGAAGAGATCCGCATGGAAGCGGAAATGGAGGCGGAGAACGCCAAGGCGGCTGTCACGTCTCAGGCGGCGCCGAAAGCCGCTGGCGTTTCCTCGCGCAAGAACTGGAAGATCGAGGTCACAGACCTGATCGCGTTCGCAGGGGCCATTGTCGCCGGGAATGACCCCCGCCTGAAGCCTGACATGCTGAAGGTGAACCAACCGGTACTCAACAAACTCGTGAAGGCCCTGGAGGGAGGTTGTTCCGACATCCCCGGGGTGCGGGTTTTCTATGAAGATGTTGTCTCAGTAAGGAGTAAATGATGAAAAAACCCTATGTGGACCTTTCACCAAGTCCGATTGAAGACGCCGAACGGAAAGGGCGAATCGGTAGCGGTGATTTGTGGCTCGCCGCCAACAACACCCAGGTCCTGTTCTCCAACGGCAAGACCTTGTCAGCAATCAAAGGCAAGACGAGGTTTATTCGCGTCTTCGATAAGCCAATCTCGCACAAGTGGGTGGTTCGTCGGATAAACGAGTTCGCCGAGCACGTACAGGCAACCAAGCTGCCGCGCGGCCCGCGGCGTCAGGCCGACAAGGACATCGCTGAGATCGCCAAACCGATCAAGCGCATCCGTCTCAAGAAGGAGGTCGCCTAATGGCAAAACGAGGCGTCAATAAAGTGACCGTAATGGGCAACCTGGGCCAGGACCCAGAAATCCGTTACATGCCCAACGGTGGTGCAGTCTGCAACTTCAGTGTTGCCACGTCGGAGACCTGGAAGGACAAGAACACCAATGAGACCCAGGAAAAAACCGAGTGGCACCGCATTGTCGCGTTCCGCAAACCGGCCGAGATCATCGCTGAATGGATGAAGAAGGGCTCAAAGATCTACATCGAGGGGCACCTTCAGACCCGAAAGTGGGAGAAAGACGGCCAGGACCACTACTCAACCGAAATCATTGTGGACGAGTTCCAGTTCGTCGGTGATGGCGGGGGCGGCGGATCTCGGTCCAGTGGAAGCTCCGGGGGCGGCGGCGGATCCGCTCCGCCGGCAAACGACGGGTTCGAGGACGACATCCCATTTTGAAAAGCATTCGTCCCTTCCGATAATTTGGAGAAAGCTATGAACACAAAGACAACGATAGAAGATAACAAAGAGCAGACCGAAGGACTGTTCGAGAAAAGGGCTGAAGCGAAAAAAGGCAACGGCACCAAGATCGATCAGAAGTCCTGCATAAAGATCGGCCTGTGGCTGCACGAAAACCACATGGATAAGCTGCCCAACATGACCGAAATGGGCGTTGTGAACCTCATTTATGATGAAGGGCCTAGACAGGAAAACGGAAAGCCATACTGGGTATCTCCCCATTCCCTGAGGAACATCTTCGATGCGTGGGGCATCGACTACAGGGACTTGATGAACACCAGGACGAACAGGGGCAAGGAGATGAACTCGATGGAGTTTGGCAAGGCCATAACCCAGCTCCGGAAGCGTGCCGACAAGCTGGAGGCAGCAGAGATCGGCAGGGCGGAATCAATCGCGGGCCTAGAAGAGAGAATTGATGCTGTGGAGAGGATTTGCGAGGCGCAGCAAAAAACCATCGATAATCTGCTCGCAGCCATAACAGACCCGGAGCTGGATCTTCCGAAGAAAAAGGCGACACCTGAGTACCATGACCTTCTCGATCGGTCGTTCCCGAAAGGCAATGGGACTGGTGGTTACAAGGGCAATGGCTAACTCTCCCGCTCCCTGGGCGAATCAGGCCTCGGCCCCGAGTCACTCTCGGGACCGGGGCATGGTTGACACTTACCAGATCCTTGGAAAGCTGGAAGTTCCGCAGTGTGCTAAGGGGTATCTTGCCTCTCAAATCACCCAAGGAAAAAACTTCACCCCCATCCTGGTCGGGCACAACACCATCGTCTCTGGACCGAGGGATTACATCCCAGTGATGGATATGTCCTTCCAGAAGGATGGCAAGGATTACGTCCAGAGGGTCCACACGGCCGTCAATGAGCCCTTTGTTGCTGAGTCCTATGAATATCGATGTGATGGTTACCACGGTGCAGTGGCTTACATGCCAAAGTGCCAGAACCTCGCGCCACTGGAAATCAGAGACCCCATGATTGCGGCGACCCAAGACAATCACGCATACGTGATCTTGGGAATTCCAGGAATCACCAATTTCAATAACGGTGGTGGCGGAGGCGGCCGGGATACAGTGGTGATCGACTCGAACGGCAACCCGGTGCCAGAACCAAGCACCTTTGCAATTCTTATCATCGGCCTTTTGGCCTTGTTTATTTCAAGGAAAGGACGTGGCTGAAAAGCGAAAAATTACCCAAACAGTCGATCCCGGCGGCATGAGTGTCGCCGAGATAGCGGCCATTGAAGGATGCCCGGAAGACGAGGTTAGGCAGCTCATCAAGGCCGCCCTGCAGAAGCTACGGAGTCGTGCGATTGCCGGCCGGAGACCGGAAATAAACCATGCCCGTAACTACTTTAGAGATCGAAACCTGTAATCAGTCCGGCTCGGGCAACTCCCTGAGCAGCTTGCGACGCGCCTCCAGATCGGGGGCGCGTTCAGGCATCAAGATCCTGGCCTTATTCACGGCCTGCTTCAGATAGCCTCGCGACGGCGCGTAGGCCGGGACCTCAGACCGCAGCAGGGCATTGACATCAGCCTTGCTTACGCCTGACTGGCTCAACACCTGCCGCAGCCGGTACTCGGGCATCCCGGAAGACCGAGCAGCACTTACCAACTTCGCCATCTCTTTGTAGGCCCGCGATCTGACGATCATCGAGCGAGCAAACGCTGCCTTCAGGTCGCTATCGCTGACCACGTTCAGGTCTCTGGCAACGTTCGTCAGGATCGAGGTCGCATCCCGCTTCATGTCGCGGAACTCGAAGCTCTTGTAATAGAGCGCCGCACGCGGGTCGTGGGTACTGATCCGGACCCCGATATTGGCCCACAGCTCGTCAACAACGTCATACCGCTTGCCGCTTGGGCTCACCTTGCCCTCGAGCGCCTGATACATCCTGGTCATGTTGCTGGTGGCTCCAGGCTGCAGGTTCTTCCACAAATGGCCGGCCATGTCCTTCGTCTGTTCAAGCGGGTTGTCTTGCGGGTTGAACACCCGGCCGCCGGTCTCGCGCTTGTTCATGAAGATCTCCATGATTGCGCTGAAGGCTATATCCTGACCAAAGAAGGGACCCAGGATCTCCCTGCCGATCTCGTACATCAGATCCTCGACAGGCTGGCCGCGAAGGATCGCGTTGATCGGCCGCTTCCAGTAGTTGTATGGGTCCATGAACGAGACATCCACAAATCGCAGGTTTCCGTTGGTGTCGCGACCCACCGGTACGATGTTGGAGTTCTTCTGCCACGGGGCCGCGAGCTGACGGAACGCCTCTTCCTCGTCGTCGTCCACGCCGAACATCTGCATGAACACCGCCTGCAGGGCGTAAGTTGCCCCGGAGGCCACCGCCAAGCCGGCTATCCGCCGCATTGCCAGCGGACGAAGGTCTGGGTCCTTCATGTCCTCTTTCAGGTAGTTCAGCATGTGCCAAGTGGTCCGGATGATCTCGGACGGGAACGATACGAAGGTACCCGCCAACGGGAACCGGCGGAGCTGGTTCACGAACTTCCCGGTCATGCTGTAGGTCGGATACGTGTTCCTGATACGCTCGGCAGCCGCGATCTCGGCATCTGCCTCGCTCATGCCCTTGTGCTTCATCATCAGGGCCTTTTCGTTCTCGAAGCCCATGATCTTCCAGTAATCGTCACCAAACTGGTACATCTTGGTTGCCCGGTCCAGGAACCAACGCAGCCCCTCTCGCTTGCCGCCGACCGTCCAGTCCTCGATGGACGACTCTTCCATCAGCCGCATCATCTCGCCGGCATACGGGGTGTCGTACACCACGCCCAGCTCCTTGAGCTTGCGCAAGTAGGCAACGGCATCACCCTTGTTCTGCATATAGGACTTAAACGACTCGTGCGACTTCTTGAGCTGCCGGAAATCGAAGTGGCCGTTCGCCATCGCGAAGAACTGGGCAGAAAACCAGTTGCGGGCGGCGGTCGTCGGCGACAGGACCGTCTTGCCGAACTTGATCATGCCGTTGTACTTGATGACGGCACGCAGCCAGTCTGGAAGATTCTCCTTGCCAAGCGCCTCCCTGAAGGCCTGCTCGACCTCTGGGAAGGTGTAGTAGCCGCCCAGGGGGTCGTAGGTAGCCGATTTTGAGGCAATCTTCTTCCACGCCTCGGGCGGCCGGTTGTCGTTGGTGAACAGGAAGTCGCCCAGGCCGACCTCTACGATCTTCTCCAGGAACTTGGTGTTGTAGATCAGCCGGTTTTGCTTGGTCGCGGTCTTTGCGAAGTTCAGGCGCGCATCCTGGTACTCGCCCAGCAGCGCCCGGATCTCCGGTGCTATGTCCTTCTTCTTCTTCAGGATGGATAGGTCTTTCGCGCCGAGCTTGGACTCTTTGATGTAGCCCTCAAACGAATCGAAAGCGGTGCCGTCCTTCACCAAGCTGTTGATGATCCGCTCGGCACGCTGAGGATCGCGCAACTTGGCAGCCCGCCCGCGGTGACGATCGGCCTTCTCGAGGTCGCCTTTATCTTCGGCAGCGACCGCCCATTCATCGTACTTTGAGGCCTGTTCCTCGGCGCGCTCGTTGATGTAGTCGCGCGCGTCGTTGATGACCTCGGCCGGCAGGTTCTTAACCCAATTTGGGTCGTCGTACACCTGATAAGAGCGGTGGGCATATCGGCCGGCCTTCGACTGAATGGTCTCCAGTAGCGATTTCCTGGCCGCAAGAGTAGGGCTGTCTGAACCGTCCGGATCGTCTTTGTCGGCTTCCATTGCATCTATTTCGCGCTGCAACATCTCGCCGTACTCAACCGAATAGCGACGGATGTATTCGCGCATGGCGCCGATCTGCTCGACCACTACTTCCGGAACCTGCATTTTGGCGGCCGCCTCCGTGAAGTTCTCCACAGGAACCGTCAACAGGCTGTTGAGGCGCCGCATGGTCACCTCGTCAAGCTCGCTGGTCCGTTTTCCGTAGCCACTCTTAACGGCCTGATCGAAGTGAGCCACGATGTTCTGCACGTCGAGCTCCCCGACCTGGAACTGAGAATCGCGCCAAATCTTGAACTGGAAAGCAGCGTTCGGCAGCAGACCCCCGGGCGCGAGCTGGCGCTTCAGCTCTTTTCGGACTTTCGTCCAAAACGGCTTATCCTTCTCGCGGATCTGCTGATTCTTGATGAAGTTCGGGTCTTTCTCTTCGGATCGGTCCCTGATCTTCTCGACGCGCTCCTTGATTGAGGAAACGGCCGAGGAAACTGCGCCCTGCTCTGACCTCGAGTAGAGTGGGGTCACCTGACCGTCAACCGTCAACGGATAGGCGGTAGCATTGTCCCGACCGGCGGCACGGGCCGCGGCGGCAGCCATCGCCACCATGTCCCCAGGCGTCAGGTTGCGCACCAGAATGCCGTGCTGGAACATCCAGGCCCGAACAGCGTTGATGATCTTGCGGACGATCCCGGTGCTCCTGGCCGCCTCATCCTCTACCAAATAGCCCAGCGCCTCTTCATCAACATGCGCCGGATCGGTGTCGTTCGGGACCCTGGCGTAGGCTCGAAGGGCCTCGTCCTTCTTGATCGCTTTCAGGCCGCGGAGCTGACGAATGACCTCGGCATACTTGTCGCCAAGCAGGGCCTTGAGACCAACATGAACCCCCAGCTCGTGCATGACGACACCGGAAACGTTTCCACCTACGTTGTCTGCCACGATGTAGATGTTGTTGGTGAGCGGGTCGACAACACCTCTCACGCCGCCAGATTCGTGCTGCAGGTGCCCCGGGAGATCTGAATCCGACTGAACCACCCGTAGGCGGCCGGATTTGAGCATGGCATGGCCCGGCTTGAGGATCTTGTTGACCTCGGCGCGGACATCGCTGACCGTGCGTGACTGCACATTGGGGCCAATCCGGGAGTATTTTGGGCTCTTGCCGTGCTTATCGACATACGGCTGCGCCTTTTCGGCCTGAGACTCGAGCACATATAGCCCGCTGTCCTCCAGGACGATTTCGAGAGCCTGCACCAATTGGTCGAATGACACTTGCACGTCCATGAAGTTGGTGCCGCCAGTGTCACTGACGAAATCACCGGTGATCTTGACGATCCTGGCGTTCTGGTGCCACTTTCCACCCTCTTTCTTGGAGGCTGGCACACGAATCCGGTAGGCGTCGTAACCGATTGGCACGATCCGCATAGAGTTGTCCGGCGTTGCCACGCCAAATCGGGAGACATCCACGTCCTCGCGGTAGTCGCGCAGGAACTCGGCGACCGCCATTGGGTAGCGCATCGACACATCGCGCTTTATGCCAGCATTTTCAGGGTTGAAAGACAGCGGCATGATGACCCCGGGCACAACCTCACCGTCCTTCATCGTGAAGTAGGCGATCTCGCGCTTCTGTTCATCGGCCAACCGGGTCAGGCCACCCATGATGTTCCCGGTGATCAGCCAGCGATCTTCTGTCGTGCTGGATGCCCGCTCTGCGCTGAACGCAGTGTCCATGTCGGCGAAGGTGCGCCCCTGGATAACATCGCGACGCTCGATGGCAGAGATCGGCATCCTGAAGGTCCGCATGTCGCCATTCACCATGAAGGTGATCTCGGTCTTCGAGTCTGCATACGGGTTTGTGCCATTCGGCTTGGACGTATCCTTTATTCGGACAATGACCCCCGTCATCAGGCCGCCGCCGATATCGACATTCATCATCTTGCCGATCTTGTAATCCTGGTTGATCTTCTTGCGGAACTTGGCTGCCTCTCCATCAAAGGCCTCGAGCTGGTCTTTCAGAATCGCGATCTTGTTGTTCGCGATCAATTTGCGCTCTTCTGTGATTTCTTTCTGATCGAGAATGGACGACCAATCATCGATCTTTTTTCTCAGGTCCTCTTTGTGCGCCGTATCAGCCCCTTCCTTTCCAATCAGGACTGCCTCGGTGTAGGCCTCCGGATCAACACCGCCAGTTTCTTTCTCGATTTGAGCGCGAACCTCGTCAGCGGTTGGCGGGAACGTCAATTTGTTGACCTTGTACTTCTGCAAGTAAGCGTTTGGCACGATGTAGCTGATCTCGGCCGGCGTCTGGAATAGCAGGTCCTTCGTGCCTTCGATCGGCTCAGCCTTGAAGTCCTTCACCGTAATCTTCAGCTCGTTCTGACCAACAGAGTCGAGATACTGAATCAACGTCTCGTACCGCGGCGCGACCTCGTCGTAAAACATCTCCTGGCGCTCGATCGGTAGCAGCGCGAGCATCCCAGTGCTCTTCTGTGCGAAGTTCTCCGGCGGGCTGGTGGCATCCATCGCCGTGCCACCCAGCTCGGCAAACAGTTGCGGGTCTTCTTTCATCATCTCGAAGACGACCTGATCGCCGTATTTGTTCAGCAGGTCCAGAGAATCCAGGCTCGACTCTGACTCAGTGTTCGAGCTGACGTTGGCATTCAAGCTGCGCATCTTGCGCATCAAGACAGATGTCGGACGGATCTCTGCCGGCACGTCAAGGGCAAGGATGTCGTATTCCGGCAAGCCATAGGTCTCGGGCACACCTTCTGGAAGGCTGGCATTTTCTGACCGATCCTCGGCCGCGGCCACCTGACCAGTCCGGTTGATACGGCCCAAAAGCTGCATGTACTTGTTGATGTCCTGCATGGCCTGGACAATGATCATCCGCCGCTTGCGCTGGTCCTTGAAGTCCACCGAAGAGTGCAGCGAGATCCCCGTGGCGCCAGAGACGTTGACAAGCAGGGCATCGACCTCGCCGTTGTTGAACTTGTTGCGAACCAAGTTCTTGTTCTTCTCTTCCGCCGCCTTTGTAGCCAGGACAGGGCGAGCCGGGTCAGAGTAATCGACAGTGAAGTCTCGACCAGTGATCTCCATCACCTTGATTCCGGCATCCGTCAGGCGCTTTCGCATCCAATCGAGCGGGCTCACAGGGATGTCTATGTCGGCATTCGCGATCTCTTCCTCGGCGGCTCGATAGGCCTCCTGGGCCTCAGTCGTCAGAGCCTCGACCGGGATCAACACGTAATCCTCTGACCCATCCTTGCGCCTGATCTTCACCCGACGAGAGTTGAGCAGGTACTTGGTCAGCACTGCCTTATACTCGAAGCCAGGGATGACCTCGCCGACCCCCACGCCGACCATTTTCTTGTAGTCAGTCAGGAAAGATCCCATCGTCATCTCGGTGCCGATGACTGGCTTTTCGCCTCGCTTGACGGCCTCGATCGCCATATCAGCAGCAGCATCGACCTTCAGGCCAAGTAGGATCTGCCTGACAAGGTTGTGAACCTGTGCGGCAAAGTGGGTGTTGACGATCGTGTCAGCGATCTTGCCTCTCGAGTTGGTCGAAGAGTAACCCTGATCGATCAGCCAGCCCTGCCAGCCCTTTTTGCCTTCAGCGAATGCCGTGCTGAACCTGACCATCGCCCGCATGGCGCGCGTGACCTCGTCAGACTGGTACCGGTGCGAATCACGGTTCTTCGTGTCACGAATGATGTTGGTGTTGATGCCGTCATAACTACGCTCGCGGCGGAAGAGCTGGCCCGCTCTAGCGAGGGCGTTAGACATGATCGCCTGAAGCTGTTCCCCGCCTTTCGCCATCTGATCAACAAGGTCTTCAACCGAATCAACCATCTTGCCCAGCACGGTTCGGAAGTAGAGCCCCATCGTGCTTGCGCGCTTGGAATAGGTTGCCGACAGGTAGGTTACGCCGTAGGACTCACCAACGAGCCCTCGCATATATTCCCCAGTGAAACTCTCTTCGCCGGAAGCATTGTGAGATTCATCCAGGATCAGGACCGCATTTGGAGAGATCGCGTTCATCATCTCGCGACGCGCCCCGGATGTCGGGGAATCCTCGCCACGCACCTGTGAGTAGGTAATGAACACCATGTCATAACCGTCAGGCAGCTTGCCGGTAGCCGTAATCTCCTGCATAGCCGAACGTTGAGCGGCGACATTGCTGTAAGGGGAGGAATGCAGGGTGACCAGCTCACCAGAATCAGGGTCCTCGACCAGGACCTTTCCGCTCTGATTGATGATAAGCGGCTTCAGGCTGGCAGACCCGATTCCAGTCAGGTCGCGGTGCATATCGGAGAACAGATCCGCCTTCTCCGTCATGAATACCGGGATTTTTCCCTGCTCTTTGGCGTACCGAATGATGCCGGCGGCCTGCCGGCCCTTACCAATACCGGTCTGGTCGGCAATGATTACGCCGGTACCGTGCTCGATGTTGTAGATGGCGGCTGCAGTCGTGTCGATCTGCAACGGCATCATAGCCGCACGCAGGGCCTCCTTGGACTCATAGCCCAGCTTGCCACGGACATACTCTTGGAGGTCGCCGACATCTTCTTCGATGGCCTTGAGCGCGGCGTAGATTGCATCCCGCATGTTGGTCGGGGTGAGCACCCGGCCCATCTTGCCGTCATCGGGGACAGATCCAGCGTAGGAGACCTGGAAGTCGCCTAAATCTCCCTCATCGCCTGTAAAGCGTCCATCAGGGTTAGGCTGTCGTGTTTGAGTTGCAGGTTGAGTTTCAGCGGGTTCTCCTTGCTCCAGTCCACCTGATTCAGGGCGTGCTGCACCAGATCCGTCTGCAGTAGTGTCTGCGCCAGATCGTCCGCCGTCAGGGCCTGCCACGCCCCCTCGTCCTGCTCCGCCACCAGTGCCTTGGCCTCTTCCAGATCCATCCGCTCCACCAGGGACGCCAGTCTGCTCTCCATTAGGGACTCCCACTGGTCCCGTGTCGTCGGGCGACTTGATGCCCTCACTGACAGTGATTCTCTCAATGAATCCTCCGTCATCGACATTGGACTGAACCACCTCGGCTTGCTGCCTTGCCTGCTCTGATTCTGCATAAACTTCCTCCCAAGTGTTGGCGCGCTTCGCAGGGAGTGCTGGCGGCGCAATAGCGTCTGATTCATTGCGCCCCGCGATGGTCACAACCCGTACCGGCCATGCCGCTCCCTGGCGGCTATACAGCTTGCCGGAAACCTCGAAGTTCCCAACTACATTATAGTGCGCGTACAACCAGTTAAAGAAAACTCTTTCAGAAGGACCTAATGCGCCGGGAGTGGTTTTGTCTGCGCCAAGAATAAGAGTCGCACGCCCTTCCGACTTCATCGCCAGCAATGAGCGGGCTGCGATGATGTGATCGATCTTCGTCAGCTTGTAACCCTGGACCGTAACAGGATCCGCTTTCCCAAACGGCGGGTTGGTCACTACGGCATCAAACTTGGCTGGCGGAACGCGCCCCTCGGTGATCGCAGTAACCGCGTCAGACTGGATAACATTGAAGCCCTGGCCGTTGAGATTCCTGGCCCGCGTATCGTCAATCTCGTTTGCAACAACAGCATTCGGACTGGCATCAATCAACAGCATCCCGTTGCCGGCGCTTGGTTCATAGACCGTGGCGCCCTGCGTCTGGGCAATGCGGGCGGCCATGAAGGCCAGCGGCGCCGGGGTTGAGTAGGCCTGATTGGCGATCGAGGTAGAGGTCCGAATACTGAGGTTCGGTTGCGATGCGTAGCGCGCGACCAGCTCATCATAGATGGCCTTCTGGTCGCCACCTTTCTGAATTAGGTTCCTGGAAGCAATGGCTTGGGCAGCTTCCAGTTCCTCCTGGGCGATCTTCAGTCGCGCATTATCGACAGTCTGTCCGGTTTTCTCCGCCACGAAGGCGCGCAGAGCGTTATTGTTCGACGGCAAGCTGCCGTTTTCGATGGCATCCACGAATGCCTGGGTCAGCTTGGTCGGCTGGGCTCCGGATCCATCGAGTTCCTTGCCCTTGTCCTTGGCGAAGGCAGCCACTTCAGAACGGTGTTCCTTAACCCACTCCATCAGATAGGGGCGAATGCCGGCGCCGAACGCCTTGGTCAGTTGATCGATGAAGATGTGCATCAGCTCCCGGACGTTCCCGGCAGCCGCCTTGGCCGCGTTCCAGGCTACCTGGAAGTGCGGCTTGGCCTTGTTGTACGTCTCCTGGTTGAAGTCGCCGGGGAACCCGCCGCGCAGCTTGGTTGACCCATCCACCCCAAACAGCGCCGCAAGCCCGTCCAGCGCGCCCTCAACGGCCTCAGAAGTGTTGCCAAACAGATCCTTGGCAACATCGGCGGTACTCCGGACCCCAGCAGGCGCAGCAGGCTCCGCCTTTTCTTCCGGGCGCGCCGGCTCTTGCTTGCCTTCTTCGTTGCGCGTCATGGCCTCTTCGAGGATGGCGCTGATGTCCTCGTCGCTCCAGTTTTCCGGGTCCTTGTCGTAGGGGGTATCTTCCTCAACTTCATCCAGATCAAGGTTCACGCCAGTCGTCGGCGGGATGTAATCGCCATCACCCTTATCGCGGCCCGCTCCCTTGAGCTGGTCACGCAGGGCCTGAATGCGCGCCTCTTCGGCCGCCTCTTCCTCTTCAGCAACCTGCTCAGGAGTCGGTAAGGCGCCGAGCTGCTCTTCGATCCAGTTGAGCTGCGGCTGAACGAAGTGCTCGATCATGCTGAAATCGTTGTTGACCACAACGCCTTCGTCAGAGAATGTCAGCCCCTTCTCGAATAGGACATCAAAAACCTCATTGAAGAAGGCGCGATCACTGCCAACCGGATAAGGTGTTCCTCGGTATCCGCTTTTCGAGCTGACAACCTTCTCATCGACCCAGCCAGACACAAGATAGTCATCAGCGCGCTCTGCGGCTTTCATCTTGTCGTATATCCAGCTCTCGCCAGCACGCGCGAACATCTCTGTAGCGTTGGCCCAGTATTCCTTCCCGAGCTTTATTGCTTCGCTGTGATAGTTGGTCCTGTTGCCGTACCACCGGCCAATGAGCTTTTGCTGCTTGTTGTTCTGCAGGTCGTTGGCGAAATAGTTCAGGCGGCTGCGAATGGCTTTCGCTAGTGCCTTCGGGTCGTCCTTATAGAACTCTTTCTGGCGCTCGATATCACGCTTGATGTCTTCCAGGCTGTGAGGCCGGGTGCGCAGCATTTCGATGGTTTCACGGATCGGGCCGTGAGAGGGCATTACCTGGGGCTTCTTCTCATCGACGCGGAATATCTGGTCCTGCTTGTCGGTCAGCAGAAAATCCAGAGCGTGCATGTATTCATGCGCCAGGGAGCCGTCACCAGAAGTGGCCGTCAGGTTGATGACTGCCACGCGCCCACCAGTTTCCGGGTGTGGGTGGTTGGGGCTGAAATGCGCGGCGTGCCGACCATGCCCGAGAGCGCCGAACGCCATGTAGAGCCGGCCGCCAATACTGACGTGCTTGGGATCTATGCCGAGGATGGTCGCCAAGTCGGTGAATGCGTCGAACCCATAGTTTAGGTGGTCCTGCATCTTGCGGGCGTTGTATCCCTCGCCACGCTGCACGTTCGCAAAGCCGAACTCTTCCTTGATCCGATCCAGAGAGACGTTCTCATTGTTCCGGGTGTCATCGAAGCCGGCGCGACCGATTTTGTCCAGGCGCGGGCGACGTATGACCTTGCGCTCAGGAATATCGCTCGCCGACCACTGATTTTCGAAGTATTCCAGTTGCCGGCTGCGCTCCTTGGTGGTCTCGTAGGCAACCCGCATAAAGCGGCTCTCTTCGTCCCGCACATAATCACGCTCAAGTTTATAGAGCATGTTCGCGAAGAGGCGGTACAGGTCGCCATCATCCATGACTTGCTCACCGTACCGCTCCTTCAGGACAGCCTCTATTTTTCGACCCTGAGTCTCGCCAAGCGCGATAAACCATTCATTCATGGCCTCCGCGACATCAACCGGAGTCTTTGGCTGGGCCTCGCTAATGGTGGTAGCAATGTCGCTTATGGCCTTGGTGTATGCCTCGGCAAGCCTCTTGATCTTGTTTGCGCCGTAATTCGGGTCTTCCGCGTTATGTGAGGCGGCCGTACTGTATAGAGCGCCCTTGTAGCTCTCACCCCAGGAGGCGCGTGTGCCACCTTCCCTGCCACCAGCCCACTCGACAAACGTCGGCAGCAGCTTTCGCATTTCCTCCAGAAAAGCGGTTGTCGACAGAGAGGCGTCTTCGGGCAGCATGTTCAGTGGATCGAACAAAGCGGGCCGCGCGGTCAGCGCAATCAGGCGGTCTACCATCTTGTCGGTATCGCCCTTGGTGCTGTCTACATCCATGACGCGCTTGAGCACCACGCCAGTAGAGCGTTTCCCCTTCTTGACCTTGATGCCCTTGGCGAACTCTTTCCCGGTGTCTGTCTTCAGCCACTTGCTGGCGTCGTCATATCCGCCACGCTGGGTGTCCTTATCCTCGATCTTCGGGATATTGGACAGGGTCCCGCCCTCAAGGCGGTGCATGAACCCGGCCCGGTAGGTCTTGTACTGCTCGACGTTGACGCCGTTCTGGACTGCATCCGGGAACTGCTCAAAGTACCCATCTTTGATTGCAGTCTTGATCTCGGACTGGAATCTCAACACCTGCTCTTTCTTGGCCGCCACTTTTGCGCGACGGGTGGTCTCCTTGAACAGGGCATCCAGGTACTCTGTATCGAACATCTCCTTGTTCACTTCGCCATCCACCGTCATCTGGCCGTAGGCCTCGCGGCCGGCATCGGTAGCTGTCAACTCTTCCCTGTTTTCGTCCAGCCAGCTCTGGATTTCTTTGTAGGCCTGTGAGTCGAAGCCAGATCGCAGCCCAAGCTCGTCCGTCAGGGCCGGAGTAATGGCCGCATTGAAGATTTCGCCAGCATAGTCGCGGCGGGTGGTATTCACGTCCCCATTGGGCTCTGGGGCTGTATCTGGTCCGGTTTCGGTCGGCTCGGGCTCGGCCGCCGGCTCAGGCAGCTTCCCGCGGATTTCCTCCAGGAGGGCGCTGTGATCGTCAATTGCTTGCGCCAGGGCTTCTTGGACCGCCCTTATTTCCGCCGCTTTGGCCTCCATACCCTCCGCCCTGTAGTCGGCAGCGGACTTCTCGATCATGTCGAGATCGTCAGCCAGTTCGACATCGTCGTCGGTGAGACTTGCTCTGGCCTCGGATAGGCAGCGGGTAATATTCATCAAAGAACTCCAGATTCGACTAGCGCGGTGATGAGCATCAGCAGCTCGTCATCCTCGCGGAGAATTTGCTCAACAACAGGTCGCTCGAGGTCTGCAGGCGGCAGTTCGACACGTTGAATCCGGACGGATTTCTCTTTGGTCGGCATTTCCATGTCGGAAATCCAGTACCAAGAGCCTCCCGTACCGTGCCCGCTTCCACCGGTTAGACCGGGAGCGGCTTGAGGCGGCTGTACGGCAGCCCCGCAGAACAATCCCTGCGAAGCCATCCCCAATGCCCGATTCTGACACTGGACGCCAAGGGTCGCCATCCCTATAGCGCGACTCATTACTGCCTCTGGTGCGTAATGTTGCCACTACCGTCAATCGTTGCGGTCACATCGATATTGTCTGAAGTGAACGATCCGTCTGTGCGGTTTAGCATCGGATGGGCAGGATCAAGACCCATGCGCTCCCATAAATCGTGAAGATGACCACCAAAGCTGGCTTCGTTCACGACAGTCAGGTTCCCGTTATAGATGCCAGGACCCATGTGTGCGCCAGTGTCGGCATCGATACACTTACCATCGCCCCGCACAACAATTGTCCCGTTGGTGCAGGTGTTCTTGATCTTGACCTGCCCGGCAGCCAGATCAACAGACACATCCGCGCCCCCAGTCTTGTCCTGCAGCTCGATTCCGCCATCGTATCCACGAATCGCCAACGGCGTGTCTTGCCCGGCGATCCACCGGATAACTGGAGTTCCGAGACCCGGCACCCCGCTTTTGCAGTCCATGATGAGAGCTGGCGTTGTACCGCTGAGCGTTATGTACCCAGGCGAGATGACGCAGGTATAGATATAACCGTTGACGTAGTTGAGATTCTGAATAGAGCAGAATCTCAAAATGCACTCCCCATCAAGGTTCCCTGTGACATACGCCTCCTGGATCTCAACTCCCAGCATCGACGCCCCCTCGTTGACCGTAATCGAGGTCCGGTTGGCGTTCTGGCCCTTGATAAAGAACCCATCGAGAATGTCACCGGTATCAAAAGTGATATCACCGATGATTTTCATATTCTTCCCGAGCCCTCGGGCGCTATCGATGATTACAGCATCAGGAACATTGTTCACCGGGAACTGCGGGTTGCCAATCAGACTTCCGAGCGGGTTTTCGCCATTAAGGGCAGTGCCGTTGACCGCGTCGACATGCACCGCGCCCCCGAATGTACTGAACTCCAGAGAGGCTTGGTTCTGAGTGGTCGCCGAACTGGATGCAGTGGTTACAACTTGCGTAAAAGCCGTTGGAGATATCGGCGTATTGAAATAAGCACCCACATCATCAACAGCAACAAGGTTACCCCCAGCTACACGACACTGGACATAGGCCGGCCCAGGCCGCGCCTCGAAAGCGAGCAAGGCGTTGAGTAGGGTTGCGGTGAGGCCAACGGCTACACCGCCTCCCAGGTTCTCCTTGCCGGCGGCATCGATTAGCGGCTTGTCATCCATCGCGGCATTGGTAGCCTCGATAAATTTCAAGGTGTCATAGATGTCCTGAATGTTGAATTCAGTAATCGGTGATTTGACAGTAATAATTCTCGGGGATGCCGAAAAATCAACTGTTACGTCGCCTGTCCTGATCGTCATCCAGATTCTCCGCTGCCTTCTTCAAAGCCTCAATAGTGACCCACTGCTGGGTGAGTGGTACGTTCACCTCATCCAGCAGCAGGTCTAACGCTTCCTGAAACGTCATCAGGTTGCCTGAGGATCAACGGTCAGGATTGGCGAGAACGTCAGTCCAGCGGAACCGAACTGGGTATCAACATCATAGGGCTTGAATCCATATTTTCGGACGCTCGTCCTAACGTCAAAGTTGGCGGTGTAGATGATGTTGTCTGACTGCTCCGAGGTTGCATCTGCCAGGACGCTAAGCAGTGGCACGTAGAAATCGCCTGTTTCACCGGTTGGGTCAGGGGTTACACCGGAGAAGGTGGAGCCACTGAAGCTGGTGTACTGGTACTCGGTGTCATCAGCCATACGAATGGTGCCAGACTGCGGCGCCTTGTTCGCATTGATTGCGGCGGTTGCAACAATGGTCGTGGTAGTGACACTGTTCACCGTGTACTGGTTCTTGACGATATTTCCAGCCGAGATTTCCGCCACAAAGATTTGGCATCCGCTGAGTAGTGCGTTTGAAGCCAGCACTTTCTGGTAGTTCGGCGGCGCCTGTTCGGTCCCACTTGCGTCTATGAGGACGAAGTCTGCAGCAGCGTAGTTGGTTACCCATACACCGCGGGCACCAAAGAAGGTGGTACCAGCCAGGGTGCCGAAAGGAGCAACCTTAACGTCAGTGTAAACCCCTTCACTTGCTGAACGGTATTCCTGGCCGTCATCACCATCAACGGTGTAAGTGGCACCGGAAGAACCATACCTGACCAGATACTTCAGCCATTCGTAGACTTCTGTCATCGGTCGGGCGGCGCAGTCGATCTCAACGTCATAGTTGTTGGAGCCGTTACCGTTGTTCAAGTCACGCGAGATCGTACCGAAGGTATCAGTGATGTCGGTGTAGCCGGCAACCACATTGGTGACAGAACTGATCGTCTGCGAGGTTCCAGAGGCAGTAGTCAGCTCGCGGGAATCGTATTCCGCAATGGTGTTGGTAGCGGTGAAAGCACCTCCGCGCACGGCGTTAAGGTAAATGTCGTTGCCGACCACTTTTGCGATTTTACCAACAGCACCCGTGGTGGTGTCGGTTGCGAACTGTCCCACCGTAAATCCAGTGGAGGAAGTGACCGACACGTAGATTTCCCCAGACTTGTTACCGGAGTCAGGGGCGGTGTTGATACCGACAGGGTTCCTACCACCACCAGACAGGTCACCAAAGTTGTGGTCATAGGTATCTCCAAACTCGCGGGCAAACAGCCAGATACCACCGTTGGTTGGTGTTCCAGTCGTATTGTCAGACTGAATCCAAACCCCGGTATCTTTCACTTTCACCAGAATGTCTATGTTCCCGGTGATCCACCAAGGAGTCACTTCAGCGTCATTCTGAATAAGATAAATCAGGGTGCCGGTCTCTTGAGAGCCGATGGTGTAAACATTGGACCATAGCGAGTCTGCAAGAGCAGACCCGGAACCGGAGGGATCTTCAATAGATCCGCCCTCGAGGTATTTATAGTCTTCATCCTCATTCGCAAACGTCCAGCCATTTAGGAACCGGTACACGGTAGGAGTTTGTGACTCAATGGGATATGGGTCGTCCATCTGGGCGTTGTTGGCAAACGTCGTAGCCAGCCATTGGAACCATGCAAGGACAGTTCCTACACCGGAATAATCACCAGTAAAAGAAGGAAGCCTGTTGCCGGTTCCTGAATCAGTATTGGTAATGGTCTTTCCAGCGTAGCTGATAGACCAATGTGCGCTTGAAAAAGCCATTGCGTTACCTCAAGTTTGTTGTGGGTCTGTGATTAAAGTGACATTGGTCGCCGTGTTTGAAAGCAGCGTGATCGTGGAGATGAACGGTTTATAACCGTATTTTCTCACACGTAAAGTTGCGGTTGTTTCTGCGCCGTTATAGGTGGCTTGGGTGATATTCCCGCTGGCATCAGTCGTGGTGTTTGTGATGTTCCCGGCCGCTCCAAGATCATCATCGATATACACGAGGGCGCTCTGGACATTGGCGCCAGCCTGATCCTTGACGTTGACATCGATGGTCACGCCGGCCGACACAACAGCGACAGTGCCAGTACCATCATTCTTGACTGACGGGACAGTGTATCCGGTTGCCACGTTGATCGTGAGCTTCTGACTGGCAGCCACGTTGCAAAGAATTGCCTCGTTGCCACTGGTTCCTGTGGTTACTGGGTCGCCAGTCGTTCCTGCAACATAGCCGCTGAGCGTGTTCTTCCAGGTAAAGCTGGTTGACGCAGCAACACTGCCCAGGTTGATTGCATGGCCTGTGCCGTCTGAGATGAACTCGTTGTCAACGACATTGCTCGTCATGTTGCTGGGGGTGGTCACCATCGCTGACGTAGCAGTGTTCTTGTCGATGAGGCAATTTTGCACATCAGCATCATTCAAAGTGATGGCATCAGTCGTGCGCCAAGTAAGCCCGTCAATGGTGCAACCAGCCCGCAGGGTGGTGATACCAATGTCTGTCCATGTGCCACCAGTGATGGTCACAGTCGATGAGGCATTGTTGACGACGAATCGACCAGGGTTGTGAGTCCCAGCAGCCTGAATGTTGATGTTGGTCAAAAGACAAGTTGTTGATGCGTGGTCAACAATAATCTGGGTGAAAGTTGCCTCACTGTGGGGGGTGTCAACTATGACTATCCCTTTATCGCTGTCAGCAAAATAAGCAAGCGTCGGAGTGCCCGAGTTGTTCTGGCCTATAACGAAACGGCCCTGAAGCTCGTAGCCACCACCTACCAGCGAGAGAATCCCCCAACGGTTGTTGATGCTGTCGTTCTGCGCCTGGAACCCGGCAAACGTCGCCGGATTGGCAACTTCTCCTGCCGTGATGTATGCGCCAGTCCCGTAGCGGATGGCGTCACACCCCATGTTGGAGCCTTTTACCGTGGCGTTGGTGTTGAGCCCAAACCCGAAGTAGGTAGGGGTCGCTCCTGGGGTGCCGGTCACTGTGCGGTACGGGATGCTGCCCGTGTTTGCCGTGGTCACATAGTCAATGGGATAGCACTTTGCGACACGACCTGACGCACCGTAGGTGTCACTTCCCTCGACATGGAACTGCACAAAGGCACCGGTACCCGTACCGATGATGACATAGGCGCCTCGGGTGGCAAGGTTCTGGCATACGCCGGGAGTAGCGTTAAACCCCCATACGAAAATATGAACCCCGGCTGCAACTGTGCCGGTACCTGGAGTCTTGTTTACGGCCAACCCACGTTCTGCGTTGGATGCGGCCTTGTCCCAGCAACCGGCCCCCTGCATACCGAAATCAGCACCAAACGCGGGCGCACCGCCACCACCACCGGAGATATTGAAAGCTGTCCATCCGGTAGACCCAGACTCGGCAAGGTCGATGTCTGTCAGGTCTTCTGTGTAACTTGGGGCTGCCATTTACACCACCAGGGCTAAGCCGTACTCTGGGCGCTGATCCACCAGGATCTTTGCCAGGGCCGCCTCGATGGCGGTTGCAGCATTCGCTAGGTCAGGGTCTCCTGCCATCGCCTTCATGTAGGCGACGGTTGCATAGTCATCAATGGTTATGGTGTCGGTTTTGGTCGCATAGTGCCGACGCCCGTCGCCATCTACAGCGTATTTGCGAACCTCGATATTAAGGGTGTAGTGAGGCGGTTCAGCATCGATCTCTTTGAGACGCTGAACCATGTGCAAGTCACACAAGAGAATGCGGTTGTAGAGAAGCTGTGGCGTTTCTTCGCCAAGAGAAATCTCGATAGCCATCAGTGCCTCATCGCGTCAATTGGAGTGATGTCGATGGTATGGATAAACCCCCGACTATCTCTATTCACGGTGAGCCTTGAGGTACCGCGTGGTTCTTTCTGATTGGCGATCTTCATCGCCTCGATCATGATTTCCTTGATATCAGACTTTGAGAACAGCGGCCCTTCCTGTATTGGCTTTTGTTCTTGTGGTCTTGCCGGCGCGGTCATTGTGCCGCCCTTCCTGACCAAGGCTTCAGCTTTCTTCTTGCTAACTGGCATTGAAACATTCCCCCAGGGCATTGAGAACACCAATCCTGTGCTCAGAACTTGCATATAGGATTTCGGCGTTGGTATCGACTTCCCCACCACCCTCAACCGCATCCACCATTTTCGTCTTGCGACGGTCAAAGTGGTTACTTTTTGGTGTCTTCACGATGTATGGCTTGAACCCAGGCCCAGTCGCAGTGGCTTCTGGCTTGGGTTTAACGGGTGGCGGAGGCGGGGGCTCGCCACCCCATTGCGCCACGAATTGTGTCTCAAGCTCGTACTGGGTCTTCTTGCCCGCCGTCTTGAACATCTCCTGAACTCTCTGCCAGGGCTTCTGCCACTCAGACCGGGTTTTAGTCGCCTCAACAGCCTTCCCGCGGCTATTTCCTTCATAGGGGCCGCTCATCGACATACCGCTGACGACATCTACCACGATCCAGGATCCAGCCTGAGTCTGTCCGGAGAAAGCCTCCCTGCCATAGGGCATGCCGTCTTCGTCCTGCGCATAAGCTACTGCTGCAACACCATCATTCGGCGCTGTCGTGAACCGCAGCGGAGTCCCCTTCTCCTTTGCCAGCTCGTAAGCCGCCTGTAACTCCCCCGCCTTCAGCAGGTTGATAACCGACCTACGGGCCTCTTTTTGGGGCGGCTTGTTAGTGGGTGCTTCGGCTGCAGGCGTTGGCGCTGCTGGCTTTGGCTGCAATCTGGTGTAATCGTAAGTCTTCGCTAGGGCAGCGTCACGCGCGTCTTCGGCCTGCTCGATGTCCTTACCGTCGCGCAGAGCCTTGTCTTTCGCTGACAACCCCTGGTATTCGCGCTCTTCTTCCAGCGTGCGACGACCCTCGATGATCTCGTCGCCGGCCATCGCCGGGTTGCCCTTCTTGGCGAGAACATAAAGGCGATCCGATTCCTCCCCCTCGACACCGGTGTAGACCTTCTCGTACTCGATTGGCAGGCCCATCGCACGCAGGCGTGTGATAAGCACCCGCACCGGAGCCCCGCCGCCAAGCGCCCTGGTCTCGATCTCGTCGGTCTCGCTGTTCTTGAAGTTCCGGTAAGTGGCGGCATTCGCCAACCGCGCGACCGTGGCCGCGTCGAGCTTTCCAGCCTTGATATCTTCCCGAATTTGCTCCTGACTGGTGTAATCCTTGAATAGCTCCCGTGCTTCCTCCATGTCGGCATGGCGCTGCGCGACCTCTGCTGCGCTGCCGCTGGTGCGATATCCAGCCGCCTTCAGGGCAGCTTTTCGGTCCTTCGTAGTGGTGACTGGTGCCGGTGGTGCCGGTGGTGCCGGCTCCTGAGAAACGTCATTTTTCCCTGTTTTTGGCTCAACTGGGGCTGTTTTTCCACTTTTTTCACTTTTCCCAGTTTTCTTGATGGGTGCCTGCGACTCAACAACTGGCCCATCAGGAAGCCCATTCTTCGGCGGGAACAAATCACCCACTTTGCGCTCAAGGAAAGCAGGAACCTCCCTGGGTGGCCCGACAAACGGCTCAGGTTCTTTCGCCGCAGTCTCGTCTGTGTCACCGGCTTGGCGCTGAAGTGCCTTCGGAATCTTGCCGTCGAGCAAGTTCTGGATGAACTCTTCCTTGCTCGGCATGAACTCTTTCAGTTCAGCATCAGAGATAACATCTCCGGCTTGACGGCGAAAATAAGGGAAATCCTCATCTATTTTTTGCTGGATCTCGTCAGTAACACCCGCGCCTTTCAGGGCATCCCGGAGTTGCGAGCCGCCAGGAACGCG
>Ga0316201_10000113_pt1 | contig 34478 bp, 31 predicted proteins | sample CS6wburrow_MG_FD_204516 | JGI IMG/M metagenome (GOLD analysis project Ga0316201, IMG submission 204516) | Coastal sediment microbial communities from Delaware Bay, Delaware, United States - CS-6 worm burrow | ecosystem: Environmental > Aquatic > Marine > Coastal > Sediment | place: USA...
ACCTGAACTACGGCGGGCGCGGAAACCGAAACCGTCGCTCCGATGTGGTACACCAGACCAGCCGCTGGGTCATGGATCTTCTGTTTGATGCCTGTTGGGCGGACATTAAAGCGGGCCGCAGGCGTGAATACGTCACCGGTAACAATGATGCGGATGGTGTGTATCTGTTGCGGTGGACCAGGCGGCATGTACCCGAGCACTATGTTTACCTGCGTGAACGTCTGGCTCAATGGGGGGGGAATTCATCCGGTGAGAATATCGCCAATATCGATAACACCGGTAATGTGCACCCGGATACCTTCTGGTGGAACTACAACCTCGGTAATGTGAAGGAAAGACCGTTCTCGCAAATCTGGATGGATACCCGCGACCCGTTGATGGCCGGCTTGAAGGCTTCACCCAGACCCCTGAAAGGGCGTTGCCGGGTCTGTCACTACCAGGATGTGTGTGGCGGCAATACCCGGGTGCGCGCCTTTCAGTTGACCGGTGACCCCTGGTGGGAGGATCCTGCCTGTTATCTCGATGACCAGGAACTGGGCATAAGCGAAGCAGACTATGCGGGCGACGAGCCGGAGTCGATGGGTCTGGAAATCCGTAGCGTACGGCACGCGGGTTAATGAGCGCCCTTACTGAGTAAGAACTCGCTGTACTGTTTGTCAGTGCCGTTAATGTGCCGTATGAGCCAGTGTTTGAGGAAGTCCAGGGCCTCTTTCATGGCGCTCTCGGGGTGATCTTCATAGCTGGCCAGCAGATCATTGACCTTGCTTATCATTTCCTGGTGTTGCGCCTTGTGGGCCTCGAAATCCGGATAGCCGTATTTGCTCATGAGTCCTTCTTCGTAGACGAAGTGGGTCTTGGTATAATCCACCACCGCAGCCAGGCATTCCCGCTCGAATTCCTCACCGGTTGAATAATCCACGCTGGTTTGAAACATGTTTATCAGGCTGATCAGTTTTTTGTGCTGCTCATCGATGGACTCAATACCGACACTGTACTCGTCCTTCCAGTCGACGCGCCTCCGATCCACGAACTTCCTGCGCACAACGGGTATCAGCACCAGGACCCCTACCAGGGACCAGGTCAGCGGGCTGGCGGGGCCTGCCATAAATGCCACTAATACGGCGGTAACAAGCGCCAGGATAAACAGTGAAAGGGCCCACACATCCATGGTTTTGTTCATGCTGACACATCATACAGCTTGATTTAAATCAAGGACAGCGGTGAGCGCTTGCAGTCTGATCGGTCCGGCTTTAAGCGAATTCAGCTGACAAGGTGTCATTTGTTGATTGATAGCGACCAATACGGCAGGCTGCCCGCAACTCTTCCTGCATAGTGCCAGATCCAGATATGATAAAGCGTCTCTTCGCGCCGATTTACCGGCATGTGCTGCGCGCGCCGGTGTGGCTGGCGGTGTGGGCATGGGTGTCGGTGACGACGTTCAACACGGCTTGCGCCGACCCTGTTTACCAACTCACGCAGAAGTATTTCCCGCAGACAGACAGGCTGGGGGTGTTTGAGGGGGAGCCGCTCGCCGCGTCTGTCTATGCGGGGGAGCGGCTGTTGGGCTATGTGTTTCGTACCACGGATATTGCCCCGATTCCGGCCTATTCCGGCAAGCCGATCACCCTGCTCGTCGGCATTGGTCTCGATGGCCGGATCAGCGGTCTTGAGATCACGCAACATTCCGAGCCGATTCTGGCCGCCGGCGTCTCCGAGAAGGACCTGAAACGCTATGTTCATCAGTACCAGGGGGTGTCGGTCCGGGAACGGGTGAAACTGGGAGGCGCGCAGCGCGAAGGCTACGTGACCATCGACGGGATTACCGGCGCCACCATCACCGCCATGGTCATGAATGCAACGGTCATCAAGGCCATCAGGAAAGTTGCTGAGTCACGCGGGATACCGTCGCCGGGTGCGGAATCGGGGGCGGCAGCGCAGAGCGTCATGCCGGCTGAAGTGCAGGCAGACCGGCAGGCCACCCCGGCCTGGTGACAGTACACTAGTATAGCAAGCTCGCCCCCGATTTGAGTGGTTTGTCGTGAGTGAGATTGGTTATCATTCAGCTGTTTCATGACGGTGGCGGGACCAGGTTGCGGTATGATACGGCCCATGATCCAAGTTCCGGGCAATGACAGGAGTTGTAATGAAACTACATGCTAAAAAGCTGTTTAACATTCTGATGGTGGCTGCGCTGGCGTACGTCGGTGGCGCGCTGGCCGGCGATGAAATCGACCAGCGTGAACAGGCCTCACGCCAGGCGGCCGCCCAGTTGCTCAAGCAGCTGGGTGGGGCACTTAAAAAGGAAATGAGCGATGGTGGACCGGGGGCGGCAATCAGTGTCTGCCGTGATCTCGCGCCGCAGATATCAGGTACGATTTCCCGCGCCAATGGCTGGCGCATGACACGGGTAAGCAACAGGGTACGTAATCCCCTGCTGGGCATGCCCGATGCGTGGGAGTTGAACGCCCTGTCCGAATTTGAAAAGCGCGCCGGCCAGGGCGAGTCGTATCAGCACATGGACGCCGGCGAAGTTGTCGAAGAGGGTGGTGTGCGTTATTACCGTTTTATGAAAGCGATTGCTGTCAAGCCGGTTTGTCTGGTCTGCCACGGCGACGAGAAAACCATCCCCGCAGCGGTTAAGGCCGGGCTGGCTGCTGACTATCCCATGGACCGGGCAACGGGTTACCAGCAGGGTGAGCTACGCGGTGCCGTCAGCATTAAACAACCTATGGCTATTCCTTTGCGGTAAGCGCTTTCGCTGTATGAGTCACTCATCCAACAGTCCGCTTCGCAGGATTATCCTGATCATCGTGGCTAAAGTGGTGGTGTTAACCGGCATCATACTTGTGCTTGTGCAGACGATCTGAATGGCGATGACGCGATACTCGTATTACCGGCTTCATTGAAGTCGGGAAATACGAATGTATAGCCGTATTGGTTACAATTGTCGATAGTGAAGGCTGCATTGACTGAAGAAGCCAGCACAAGCGGCACCCTGCTCACACCACAAAAGTTCTCGACCGCAGACATCACCGATACGCTGGTGGTGGGCTGGCGCAGTTTTCGCGCCTTGCCGGCTGCCAGCATGGCTTTCGCCGGCCTGTTCGCCCTGATCGGACTGGTGCTGCTCGCCGCGCTGGGTGGCTTCGGCATCTCTCCCATGGTATTGCCGTTTGCCGGCGGATTCATGCTGGTCGGCCCGGCTCTGCTGACCGGTTTTTTCCGCCTTGCGGTGATCCATGCCAATGGCGGCAAGCCGCGCCTTTTTGATGCCTTTGCCGCCTTTGTTCACGCACCGGCCGGTTTGTGGCTGGTGGCCTTGCCGTGCGCCTTCCTGTTCCTGATCTGGATTACCGATGCGGCTATACTTTATACCGTGATGATCGGTGGTGACCACCACGACCTGGCCTGGCTTATCAACCTGCAAGGTCGGGCTGTCGCCTTCGAGCTTTGGGGGATGCTGATGGGTTCGGTACTGGCATTCATCATCCTGGCTGTCTCGGCCTTCTCGGTTCCGTTGTTGCATGAGCACCGCGCCAGCCTGGTGCAGGCTGTTACTAAGCCGAACATTGGATGGCCGACATACCTTGACGGGGCCGTCGGCAGCAGGGATGCTGCCGTCGAGCGTACAGGGAGGTATTCACAGCGTGTCCCTTCAAGGTATGTCGGCTATCTAATGTACTCATTAGTAATGCCAGTGTCCGCGCTGTATTCAGTAACTTTCTGACCGGTATTGCCTGGGGACTGGTGCTGACCGGCGCCACTGTTCTCTCCATGGTGCTGCTGCCGCTATTCACGGTGGTGCTGCCAGTACTTGCCTACGCCAGCTTCGACCTGTACCGCAAGGTGTTTCCGCTGCTGGAGAACGGCGGGAAATAATCAACCGAATTCTGCCGTCGCCGTTTTGACAGAGCCGGCACCGAAGCTCCCCTCTATTGATCGATCAACTCACTGATATTCCAGTCGCCCAGGGTGCGGCCTTTGTCGTCTGGCTGATTCTGTTTCTCGATCTGATTATGCTGGGTATTCTCATCCGGGAGAGCCTGACAGCGGAAGCCGCCGTGGCCATCTCGCTGCTCAACCCCTTGCAGGTTTTCCGTACCGCCGCCATGATGTTGTTCGACGCCCAGCTGGTGCTGCTGGGGCCGACCGCGTTTATCATCCTCGACGCTTTCGGGTACGCCGGTTATCTGGCCTGGGCGCTGGTGTACCCGTTTTTGATCGGTATCCTGTGCGCTTCTGTCGGGTATTTTCTGTTCCATCGCAGCGACCTGCCTTAGTCTGACCGGCTGCCTGCAATCCTTGCGTTCAGGTCCAGGAATGAAAATTAAGTAATAATATCAGAAAGATATAAAATAAATAAGATAAACTACATGAGCATACAGGGCTTCACGGATTGCGCCATTCATTGCCGGAGGGGGTGCTGAAAATGGACATGACCGGGTTCGAAGAGATGGACCTTTGCGCTGACTGGTTGCTGCGGGCGGCACACCAGCACCCCTCGGCATCGGCGCTGGTGCTGGAGGATGGCAGTTTCGACTACGCGACCCTGCAGTCGCTTACAGCACAACTCTGTCAGCGACTGGGTGCGCAGGGGCTGCAACCCGGTGGCATCATGGTGGTGGAAAGCCGTTCCTCCAGGTTGCTGGCATTTCTGCTGCATGCCGCTTTGTTCGCTGACTTTGTGCTGTTTCCGCTCGATCCCTGCCTGCCCGCGGGACAACGTGAGCGCCTGCTGGAGCTGGTACACGCCGATCTCATCCTCCGCGAGGAAGATGCTGTCCGTCTGCAGCGGGACATGAAAGTCATGTCGGCGAACAGTCTGCGTGCGCCAGCCGGGCAGACGGAGCCCGGGTGTGCTGTAAACGAGCCGTTACCGTCGAGCCGGCCGCGGGTGTTGCTGGCCACCAGCGGCAGCTGCGGGCTGCCGGACCTGGTCAAACTGAGTGACAGCAATCTTCGGGCAAGTGCTCGCGCTGTCAATGAACGGCTGATCCTGTCACAGACGTCCGTGTGGCTGGATTGTCTGCCGCTGATCCACGTCGGCGGTCTGTCCATTCTGCTGCGCTGCGCCTGCGTTGGCGCCAGTGTTGTGCTGCACGAGGGCTTCGATGCGCCAGGCGTCATGGAGGATCTGCACCATCACAAGGTCAGCCATCTGTCACTGGTCCCCGCCATGCTGGCGCAGTTACTGGATTTGGCAAAGCAACCTCCGCCAGGCCTGCAGGTGGTACTGGTTGGCGGTGCCCCCCTCGATGCTGCGCTGGCGCGGAGGGCGCTGGCAGCGGGTTGGCCGGTCTGGGTGACCTACGGCATGACGGAGACGGCATCCATGCTCACGGCGCGCAAGCTCGGGGCGGGGGATGGCAATCCACAGCAGGTCGGTCGCCCCTTGCCGGGATTCGAGCTGCGGATTGTCGATGATGTGATAGAGGTGCGCGGCGCGGCGGTTCACGACAGCGGAAATCGGGCCGCCGGCCAGTGGTTCTCAACCGGCGATCGCGGGCAGCTGGATGAGGCAGGGCGGCTGATTATGATGGGGCGTACAGACAACATGCTGCTGAGCGGGGGTGAAAAAGTGGCCCCCGAGCTGGTTGAGCAACTGCTGGCAAACTGTCCCGGTATCGATGAAGTGGCAGTAACCGGTCAGGCAGACCCGGTATGGGGCCAACGGGTGGTAGCCGTTTACCGCGGTGATATCGATGAGGCGGCGCTGGCACAGTTATGCCGTAACAGCATCGAGGGTGCCATGCGGCCGCGTGCTTTCGTGAAAGTCGAATCCTTACCGCGTACCAACAATGGTAAACTGGATCGTTCTGCGCTACGGGCCCTGGTAGGTGAACGCTCAGATTGTTCTACAGCTCTGTCTCGCTGTCACGGGAATGACTCATTGTCCTGATAGCGAAAGTAATCAGGATACCGATTATCGCGGCAGCCGCGATGAATCCACCGATTGTGAATGTGTCGAATACCATTTTGGGCCTCCCTCAAAGTTCCGGTTGATTATCCATTCGGGTGACAGCGGTCGTTTGCCGTCGTAAAAAGGGAAAATCCCCTTTTTTCCTGAGTACAGGCTACTGGAGGGATGTTTCTCCCATATTTCCAGTCGATGGAAAACTGTAACAGAATGTTTCAGGAATAATCGTCAGAAATATGGCGAATTGAAGTGCCCGTTGCCCTATGCAGCGGCATATTTTGCCCTGAAGGGAACCAGGGAAACGCACGCTGGCAGACTGGATCTTACAGCCTGCGGTCGACCACACCGGGTCTATCGATTTACCGAAGGTGGGTACCAGGGGATTTGTCGATATAAACCGGTTCACCCAGTAAGCGCAGTTCTACTGATTCGGCCCTGATCTGCAGGAAGTGACCATTCTCAAGCGTAAAACTGGCAGCCACGCCACCGCATACCCTGCAGGGTGCAGGTATGAGATTGAGTTTAACGCCCTGAAAATCCAGCGTTCCTTCGGAAACCGGCCCTTTGGAATCCGCTGGCCCGTCAAGTGAGGCGGAGCTGAAGATCAGTTCCGCGTTTTGATGCCAGTCGGAACCGGGACTGATACCGGGTTCGCCATCGGAGAGGTGCAGGCAGGCCGGTTCAAAGTGAATAGTGACTTTGCGCCCGAGCTGATGCAGTCCGGTAAGCCTGGAGTCGTGAAATTCAAGTGTCCAACTCATCGCTGTTCGTTGCCCCTGAATCGATCATGCAAGGATGGAATCGCTGAAGCGGTGTAAACCACGGTCTTCACCATATTAGTTCTTCTGCCCGCAATTTCCAGATGATGACCTGTCTCGCCTGACCAGGACGCCCGGACCGTGGCAGCCGGTCGGGTCAGTGCTGTTCCTCTATCCCGGCTGCAGACTGACCTTGTGGCATTTGCTTCAGAATGTACTAAACTTAGTAGTGGCGAACGCATAGGGAGGTGGGCCATGACCGCCTTGTCACCCGCTCAGGTACTTTTTGCCGGGGATCCGGAAGTCCCTCCTGCATTCCCCCCGGAAGTGCCGCCGCAACATCCCCCCGAAGTGCCCGCTGAGCCGGCGCCTGAATCTGAACCGCCTCCACCGATGGAAGTGCCGCCTGGCACCCCACCTGAAACATCGCCGGTGACGCCGCCTGAAATCTGATTTGGAAGTGTTTTACAGGGAGAAATACAGTGACCATTGCGATCACACAGGAACGTTTTCTGGTACAGCGGAAAGTCGAATATGATTTGTTGCTGCACCGGCATACCGGCTCCAGCCGGGAGACGGCTGCTGCCGCCCATGTGCCGGAAGACCACATTGCCAAGGCCGTCGTGGTCAAACACGGGGTTGACTATACCATCGTTATTATTCCCGCCAGCCGCTGGTTACGAATGGATGATCTTCGCAGGGAGCTGGGGCGGGATCTACAACTGGCGACAGAAGAGGAGATCGCGCAACTGTTCACTGATTGCGAGCCCGGGGCGGTACCGCCACTGGGGCCCGCCTATGGTGTCGACACACTGTTGGACGAGGTGCTGAACAGTCTCGACGATGTGTATTTCGAAGCAGGCGACCATGAGCAGTTGGTACATATCCGCGGGGAGGGCTTTCAGGGCCTGCTGCGCGGGGTACGACGCGGTTACTATAGCCACGGATAAGTTGAACCCCGAAGACGGGTCGACGAGGTGTGGTTACACCCGCCACGGGGCACCATCACATCGTCCACCATTGAAGTGGGTGATGGGTTTGTTGCCCACTGTTCCGGGTCTTTTGATCGCCCAGGTGCCTGCCTGAAAGCCTTAGCGGGCGAGATCAGGTTCACCACAGTGGCGTAAGATGTATGCGCGACAACGGTCGCGCATGTCTATTGCCACGCGCCAGGTATCTTCCTCGGTTCCCTGCATGAACTCCGCCGGCTCGATGACGGGCCCGATGTCAACGCTGATCGAGCCGCGTTGCGGGAACCAGGACCCCGATCGCAGAATCGAACGCGTGCCGCGGATTGCCACGGGGATTACGGGGACGCCGGCTTGTGCTGCGACGCTGAAGGCACCGAGGTGAAAAGGCATCAGGCCGGGCGTACGGGTAAAGGTGCCTTCTGCAAAAAAAACCAGCGTGTGCCCTGCCTTCAGTACGTCGGAAAGGTGGCGGGTGTCGCGAACGCTTTTGCTGGTATCGAAGCGTTCGACAAACTCGGTGTGGATATGCTGCAGGGGCAGGCGAACGATGAACCTTGCGGCCAGTTCAGCCTTGGCGATAAAACGGAAATGCCCCGGCAGCATGGCGACCAGCACATAGGCGTCCAGATAACTGGCGTGATTGGATACAAGCACACAGGGGCTCTCGTCGGCCGGCAGATTTTCCAGACCATTGAGCCTGACCGGCGTTACGGTGGCCTTTGCCAGCAACCGGGAGCACATTTTCATGACGCTCCAGCGCAGGGAAAAGCCCGGCAGCAGGCTCACAGATAACCAGACGACGGGAGCCAGCAATGCATAGATGGCCCAGCAATAAACCGCATAACACGCGGCTAGCGCATAGCGTGCCGAGCGTCGTATCTGTGGCATGATGCTGGCCAGCGCCAGACGCGCCACTTGCCAGCTTGTGCTGCGATGACCTTTGCCGATTCTGCCTTTTTCATAGATTTCCCGGCTTGCCGCACGGCGAATTTTTCCACTCGACGTTTTCAGCACCGTGCCGGGTGGTGCCAACACGATGTCATCCGCTGGTGCGCCGACCAGATCGGTCGCCAGCGCATTGATTTGCGCGCTCAGCTTATCCAGTTCGGCCGTATCTTGATTGCGTGCCTCTGCCAGGACGATAAGTCGTTCCGTGCCTGACCGGGTATCCTCACTGCCGAATACGGCGACGCGCCCGGTACGGATGCCGGGAATCAGACCCACCGCTTGTTCCAACTCATGGGGATAAATATTGCGCCCGGCGCGGATGACAATGTCCTTGATGCGTCCGGTTATATAGACTTCTCCCTTGGCCAGATAGGCCAGATCGCCGGAGTCCAGCCAGTCTTCGTGAAACAGGCTCTGGGTTTTCTCCGCATCGCGGTAATAGCCGCTGGTGGAAGAGGGGCCGCGAAACTGCAGCCGCCCCTCCTGGCGTTCAGGTAATTCGTGCCCGGCGGGGTCCACCACCCTGATCTGGTGTCCCGGCACGGGTGGACCGCTGGAGGCAAAACGAAGAGCGTGTTCATCATCTGGCAGCGCCGGTGTGGCTTGTCCGGAACGCGAAAATCTGTTGCGCTCGATACGGTCAATGAGCGGTCCCCGCTCCAGCGGTGGAAACGCCAGGCCGACGGTGGATTCCGCCAGGCCGTATACCGGCATCATTGCCGTGCTGCGAAAGCCGAATGCCGCAAAGCGCTCACTGAATTGCTGCACGGAGTCCGGACTGACCGCTTCCGCACCGTTAAATGCCGCCCGCCAGCTGCTCAGGTCCAGTCCTTCCAGGTCCTCATCCTGCAGGCGCCGCAGACAATACTCATAGCCGAAGTTCGGCGCGGCAGACAAGGTGCCGCGGTAGTGGTGAATGGCCCACAACCAGCGTTCCGGTCTGGCGAGAAAGTCCAGTGGCGACATGACCACAAAGAGCGCTGCATAGTACAGGCTGCCCAGCCAGGCGCCGATCAGACCCATGTCATGATACAAGGGCAACCAGCTGACAAATACGTCGTCGGGACCGGCCTGGACCACTTGACCCATGGCGCGGATATTGGCGAGCAGGTTGGCGTGGGTGAGGACCACGCCTTTGGGGTTGCCGGTGCTTCCCGAGGTGTATTGTAAAAACGCGATGTCGCTGCTGCTCAGAACGGGCAGGGGTGCAACAGCGCCGGCAGCGCTGAGTTCGGCAACCGATAGGATATGTCGCAGCCCGGGCACCAGCGACTTCAGCAGTTGCGCCACATGTTTCGCCTCGGTGACGGTGATCAGGGTGGTCGCCCGGCAGTTGGCCAGGATGCGGACGTGTCTGCGCATGTGGTCTTCCAGTTGCGATGGCCGGGCGGGGGGGTAGACCGGCACGGGAATACCGCCAGCCATCAGCACACCAAAAAAACTGAAAAAGTAATCCGCGCCGCTGGGCAACATGATTGCCACGGGTTCAGCCGCTTGTATGCCGCTGTGTTGCAGTCCGGCGGCCACCTCTTTGGCACCGGCTGCGAGTTGCTGATAGGTGATAACTTTACCCAGATTGTCATCCCGGTAGATCTGGATAAGGGGGCGCTCAGGATGATGCGCAATGTGCCAGTCCAGCACCTCCAGCAGGGTTTGCGCCTCGGTCGGTGCGGCGCTGGCCTCGCCCAGTTCAAGCGGGTGTATCTCGGCGGCGGACAGGGTGGTTCGAGGCCCGGCTGCGCCGAGCACCGCACGCAATAAATCGCGCGCTGTTTCGGTCTCGGCAAAACTGCGTTCCGGCAGCGCAAGCCTGAATCGTTTTTCGACCCGGGAGATCAACTCGACACGCGCCAGGCTGTCGAGGCCGAGGTCTTTTTCAAAAGAGCTGTCCAGGGTGATGACTGCACTGGAAGGGCGCTGCGGATGGACCTCGTTCACCAGCGCCTGTATCAGTTGTAACAGCTTCTCCGCTGTCTTGTCCGACGCGTACTCAGCCTCGACAGCTTGCACCTGGTGATCCCCCATTATCGAGCCGTATTTACTTCAGCGCTGGTAACAGGACCCTTCGCGTATCCATACCCCTCGTTCTTCGCAACGCAGCAGCTCATCACCGCTGCAGACGTACTGACCGATATCGTAGGATTCCCCGTTGAAGTGGCAGGCACTGGCTTCCAGTTCCAGATCCAGTGATAAATAATCGTCGTCCTCTTCATCGAAAATCGGGGAATTGTTCGATTCCGGGTCTGGCGCCCCAACCTGGGGTATTTCATCAGTATTTGGCATAAGCTTTATTCCTCGCTGGTGTATTGTCCAAAGCAGAACGCACATCCCGCAGTCTGAATGCCGAGATTTGCAACACCTGTCACTCAGCTGTCGCAGGAATAACCGAGCAGGTCGAGGCCTTCAAGGAGATAGTCCGACAGCTGGGGGTGGCCGATAAGATATTCCGCCGTGCTTTCCGTCCAGCTGTTGCGGGCCTCCTCAAGGGCCGCCTCCCATTCATCGACGCCAAACTCATCACGTCCAAGCCACATCAGCGCAACCACTTCCTGTTGCTGATCCGGTTCCAGGTCATCGATGGTCGATTTGAATTCCTGGAAGACGCTATCACCACTGTGATTTGCCAATGCCTGGAGTGCCCAGTCTTCAGACGGGCTGTCCGGTATCTCCGGAAATACCACGTCTTCCTTGCTGTGGAATACACGCGCCTTTGAAATCAGCAGACAGACCGTATCAGGGTTGAGATTCAACATAGTATGCCTCCCGAGTGGTCCAATTCACGTGCTGAACTATACTTCTGATGTAAGTAAAGCACAGTTTTAGCAGTGAGATGTTTGACCTGTATCAAGCTGCGGACAGATAACTCACTACAAAAGCCAGGGATTTGTATTATGAGTGAGCGGGATCCATACACCGTCAGTACCAGGTACTGGCATAAACTGGAAGACGGGCGGGTACAATGCGACCTCTGCCCGCGCTTCTGCAAGCTGCACAGCGGCCAGCGCGGACTGTGTTTCGTGCGCGAAAACCTGGATGATGAAATCGTGCTCACCACCTACGGGCGATCGAGCGGTTATTGCATCGATCCCATCGAAAAAAAACCGTTGAACCATTTTCTGCCCGGTACACCGGTCCTGTCATTCGGTACGGCGGGTTGCAACCTTGCCTGTAAATTCTGCCAGAACTGGGATATCAGCAAATCCAGGGAAATCCACACCCTGACCGACGAGGCGTCAGCGGAACTCATAGCCACTGCCGCACAGCAGCTCAACTGCCGCAGCGTGGCCTATACTTATAACGATCCGGTCATTTTTCACGAGTACGCCATTGATGTGGCCAGGGCCTGCCGCGACAGGGGCATCAAATCCGTGGCGGTTACAGCGGGTTACGTTTGCCCCGAACCAAGAATGGAATTTTACCGTTACATGGACGCTGCCAACGTCGATCTCAAGGCCTTTAGCGAAGATTTCTATTACAAAATCACCGGTTCGCACCTGGCGCCGGTGCTGGAGACGCTGGAGTACATCAGGCACGAAACCGATGTGTGGCTGGAGCTTACCACGTTGCTGATACCCGGTAAGAATGACTCGGAGAAAGAAATCGACGATATGACCGCATGGGTGGTGGACAAACTGGGAGCAGATGTGCCCATGCATTTTTCGGCCTTTCATCCAGACTGGAAAATGCAGGATGTACCGCCCACACCGAAAGCGAGCCTGATCCGTGCCCGTGAAATCGCCATGAACAATGGTGTCCGCTATGCCTACACCGGTAACGTACACAATACGGCTGGTGACAGCACCTTTTGTCACCAGTGCGGGGAAAAACTGATTGGACGAGACTGGTATGAACTGACAGACTGGAAGCTGACAGCGGATGGCCGGTGTGAGTCCTGCGGCAGCGCCTGTGCCGGTGTATTCGAAGCCACACCCGGCAACTGGGGGGCGAGACAGCAACCCGTTCGCCTGCGCGATTTCGCCGCCTGATCTGTACCCGGTCCGTATTTCTCCGTTGTGCCCCCCGTTAACAGCGGGCACCTCAAAAGAATTCCATGCGCACATGGGGTAAACTGGTGTTCCTTCGTGAACTTCGAGGTGAATCGCCGCCAGGCGAGAGAGGGTGCCCTGGGGTGCGAGGTGAATCGCCGCCAGGCGAGAGAGGGTGCCCTGGGGTGCGAGGTGAATCGCCGCCAGGCGAGAGAGGGTGCCCTGGGGTGCAAGGTCAATTGCGTAACGAGAGAGGATGCCACAGCCATGACGACACTTATTACCCTGCTGATAGGCATGTTTATCGGCTGGAACCTGCCGCAACCTGACTGGGCCAGGGCGATCCAGGACAAGGTTGTGAGTTTGTTCCAGTCTTTGATCAATAAGTAAAACCCGTCGTCAGACACCCTGGGTCTCGAGTTCTGTTATCCATTCACCGACGACAACAGAACTGTTGCAAAATAACCCTGGCGCGTGATCGCCAGGTGTGCACTGCACCCGTAACAATTGGTAACTTTCCCCGCATGCAAACAGCAAACAGACCATTCAGGGCGCTGTCAGTACCGGCATGAATCCAGCGGATGAACACTCTGATCACCCGCACAAACCAGGCTGGTGGCAACGGCATCGCCTGACCGTGCTGCGCATTCTGAGCATGCTGCTGGCAGCTGGTGCGCTGGTTTTGTTTGCCCGGGTCGCGATACAGGCTCCGTGCTGGGGTCTGTTTATTCTCATCGGATTGCTTGCCTGGCCTGTCTGGCAGTACCGGACCGAGTATGTGCTGTTGCGCAGGCGGCTGCTGCTCACCGCCGTGGCGCGGCCACAAAGCCGGATCAGGACATGGTTGTGGCGGGGAAGTATCAGCAAGGTTGTTCAGGTCGTCGTTTCCATTTCCCTGGTCTGGGTACTGCTCGCCCTGGTCTCCCAGTTGTCACCTCAACACTGGATGGTGTTTGCCGCCGATGCAATATTCCTTGCCCTGATTGTTGCTCCAATCGCCGCTCGCCTAAGCGCTGAACTCACAGCACGGCACCTGAACACGGTCGCCAGACACTGGCCATTGTTTCTCACCAACGGCATCGTTCTGACCGTCGCCATTATGGCGCTTGACTTCTTCCTGGTCGGTGCCGCTGACAGCCGTCATCTGGAATGGCACCAGGTCGCCGTTCAGGCGTTCGCGGAAATCAATGACCGGGCCGGCTGCGTACTGTGGGGTGTGAGTGCGGGCGGACTGGCAGCCGTCGAAGCCCTGTCCTGGCATATTTCCGAGCTCATTATACCGAACCTGCCGGACCTGACGGCGAAAGTCATCGCCTGGTCGTTCTTCCTGCTGCGCGCCGCTACTGTGGCGCTGCTCTTTACCGCCCTGCTGCTCGGCGTGAGCGTGCTGCTGGAAAAACGCGAGGCCAGGCGCCAGGGGCGCAGCAGGGAAAGCACCGTCGCGCGCGCCTTTCTGCTGACCATTCTTGTCCTCGCCATGCCGTTTTTTTACGCTGCCATCAAGTTAAATGCCCTCGATCCTGCGATCTTCGAAAAGGGTGTGTCAGATGCGGCCGGGTTGATCAATCCGTGCAAAGTGGACGAGGCAGCGCGCCAGCGGCTGATTGCGAAACTGGACCAGCAGGTGGACGGCGAACGCCGCAAGGCCATGCAGGATGTCGATGCCAGCGTCGACCAGGGCCTCGAGCGCATATTTGCAGACGTCGAAAAAGGTATCGACAGTTATCTCGACTGGTATTTCACGGTGTTGGGTGAATACCAGAGGCTGATGGCGGTTTTCACCGAAGACCTGGCTGCCGCCATGCGCGACCAGTTGGAGGAACACCTGTTTGCGCAAAGCGATTTCGATAGCCAACTGCTCCGCCTCGACCACGAGGTGCAGCAGGAGTCGGCTGAGCGTTTCGCGACTATGGCGCCACTGCTTAATGCCGAACTGCATAAGGCGCCCTGCGATATCGGCGGAATCATGCCCGCTCCACTGACAGAACTGGATCGCGATGCGCTCAGGGCTTCGGCCGCGGCGACCAGCGGTGTCGGTACCGGCATCCTGGCCAGCAAAGCGCTGGCCAAGAAAACCGCCGCCGCCGTCGCCGGAAAGCTGGCTGCCAAGAAATCGTTTCAGGCCGGTGCGGCACTCACCGCGAAGACAGTGGCCAAGAAGGGCTCGTCGTCGCTGTTGTCCGCAGGGCTTGGAACTGCGCTGTGTGCCCCCAGTGGGCCGGTGGCGATTCTGTGCGGCGTTACAGCGGGCCTGGTTACCTGGCTGAGCGTCGACAAGGCCCTTGTCGAGCTGGACGAGGCCCTGAACCGGGAGGAGATGCGCGCCGATCTGCTGGAGGTTCTGGCGGAGCAGAGGGGCGAGCTGGGCGCGCAGCTCAAACAGAAACACTATGCCGCTGTCGACGCCATGGCTGCGCAGGTGAACAACGCGGTGCAAGGCACTTTCGTACCCTATAATCACGGCATGGATGACTAATGAGTGGAGGAGTTGGCCGACGGTCCCGAAAGCACATGTCGGCTAACTCAAGTGCGCCTTGGTAGAATCCGCCGTAAGACACATTTGTTTCGACAAACGGGCAGGCTGGAATACCCTTATGCACATCGAATCACTGGATCAGTGGAAACACGACCACGATTTCAATATTGATACCTCGCAGGGCGAGAAAAGAACCCGGCTGGTCGTCCTGTTGACAGCCTGCATGATGGTGATTGAAATCACTGCGGGTTATCTGTTCGGCTCGATGGCATTGCTGGCTGACGGCTGGCACATGGGCACTCATGTCGCCGCGCTGGCGATCTCGCTGTTTGCCTACCGTTATGCCAGGCAGCATGCGGACAACCCGGCCTACAGTTTTGGCACCGGCAAGGTCAGTGCACTCGGTGGTTTTTCCAGCGCGGTCGCGCTGGCCCTGGTGGCTGTTCTGATGGGCCTGGAATCGCTTCACCGGCTGCTGTTTCCGCAGACCATCCAGTTTAATCAGGCGATCCTGGTGGCGGTCATCGGCCTGCTGGTCAACCTGCTCAGTGCCTGGTTGTTACACGGCGGCGCCGCGCATAGCCATCATCATCACCACCACGATGCCGCGCGAGATGACCACCACCACGATCATAATCTCAGGGCCGCCTATCTGCATGTGATTGCCGATGCGCTGACCTCGGTGCTTGCCATCATTGCCCTTTTCACTGGCAAGTATTTTGACTGGCTGTGGATGGATGCCTGTATGGGCCTGGTTGGCGCTGCGCTGATCACCCGCTGGGGGTACGGCCTGCTGAAGGAAACCAGCCGTGTGCTGCTGGACAGTGCACCCGATGCAAATACGCTGGCGCAGATCGGGCAGGCGATCGAGTCGGATGCAGACAACCGTATTACCGACCTGCACGTGTGGCGACTGGGCCCGCGAAGCTATGGGGTCATCATTTCACTGGTCACCCACCAGCCGAGGGACCCGGAACATTACAAGGCGCTGCTGAAAGACTTTGGCGAACTCCGGCATATCACCATCGAGGTCAACCATTGCGAGCATGAGCCCTGCATCAGCGGTTGATTGTAGCGAAGTACGCTCCAGGGACTGCCATTTGCCGGCTGAGCGAAGCGGAAGGGTGACGTTAACAGGCTGCAGCGACCGCAACGATACATTCAGATTGAATAACGAACCGCGTTAACGCGCATGCACAAGTTGACTGAGTCGGTTATGAAATCCGGCAGCGTATCGATACCGAAATCAGAGGGGCGAATCGTCGTGCTGGCCTTGACCTCGACTTCGTCGGATTGCAGCAGAGGATTATTGTCCGAACCAGCCAGTTTGACAGCAAAGTCTACCGGTCGGGTTATTCCGTGCAGCGTCAGCCATCCTTTCAGCAAGCCTTCAGTGCGACTCGTCCACCTGAGGCGGGTGCCGACAAACAGGATTTCCGGAAAGTTTTCCACATCGAGAAAACCTTTGCTTTTGATCAGCTGCTGAACCAGCTTGTCGCTGGTTCTCAGGCTGTCGGTATCGACCCTGAACAGCGCCTGTCCATGTTCACGTTCCGCTGATGAAGCCAGCAGAGATATGCCACCCTGAAAAACCGTAAACTCGGCGTCTACACGTCCGATCAGGCTGTTCACGCAAAAGCCCACTTTTGAGCTCGAAGACTGGACCAGATACAGACCGCCTTCTTCGGCAGCAGCCAGCATCATGGCGACAAGCGATTGATCAACCTTGCTGTTTTTGAATGGCGCACATAATTCTTTGCCGTTTGCATAACTGTTGGCGACACTGACGAATAGTGCGATTGCCGCAATTCCAAATTTTATAAACGAATGCCTGGTATCCACTCTGACGTCCTCATAAATTTATTATATTAGAAACATCTAATATCATTATCGGGAGCAGTCAGATTATCTTTAGAGCGTTTGCCTTACGAAAACGCGAAATCGGTCACGCTACAGGCATGAAATGGGGTGGTTGAAGGAGTGCTAATCCCCCAGCATATCGATCGCACGAGCGGCTATGGAATCACCCACAATGACCCGGTTGAGGAAATCAGGCAGGAGGAAATCCAGTGCTGACAGGGCCATGCCCAAAAACAGCAAGGTGCGAAGCACGCCGGCGATCCCGCCATACAGGGGGGCTTCCCCGGTCGGCCGCGCATTTTTCTGCTGACTTCGCAGTCTGTTGCGAAATGCCAGCACAATAAGCAGGGTGGCAACCAGCAGCAGGGCGGTGACGGCGATCCCCCGTCGCTGCAGCCAGCTGTCAGCCAACGTCGTTAGACTGTTCCCCACCACTGTAAACAGGCCAAAACCCAGAAAAAAGGCCAGCACAATCAGCAGGCCGATTATGCGGACAATTTCCACGCGAAGGCCACGCTGCCGGCCACGATAAAAGCCCCAGCCAAGGTAGGCGGCAATGAACATGTCCAGGGTGCCCATTCAGTGCGGGTGCTCCTTCGAGGTGATAATGATGGATTCAGCAAGACGATACGCAGTCAGTTGCACCGATAGTCGCCACTTCAGGCGAGGCGCCTGCCTGCCGGGGTCGTCATTCTACCTCAAGCGCAGGCAACGCCGCGGACGGCCGCTGGATCTTTACCCCTTCCTGCGCCTACACTGCTTGCCACACGGCGTTATGCCACTTCGGGATCGAATAATCACCGATGTCACGCCGTTGGTCTAATTTACAAGGTAAACGATATGCGTACGAAGATTTCCCGCATCCTCCTCAGCGTGTTGCTGATTCTTCCGATCACAGCAGCGGCAGAAACGCTGGTATTGCTGCAGGGGTATCTCGCCGATGAGGATTACTGGCGTGAAACGGGGATTACGCGCATGTTGACCCGTGACGGCTGGGCGGATGCCGGGACCTTGCGCACCACCCGCGCCGGAATTCGCGCTGATCGACCGCTGCCGGGAAGCAGCCGGCGTGTCTATACCTTGGCACTGCCCAGTGAGGCGCCGTTGATGGTGCAGCTCCGCTACCTGGAACAATACCTGGATGTCATCGTGAATCTGCATCCCAACGAATCGCTGATACTGGCTGGACATTCGGCCGGTGGCGTGCTCGGGCGTCTGTACATGGTCGAGCATCCGGATATACCGGTTGCTGCACTGATTACGTTTGCCAGTCCGCATCTGGGCACGGACAGCGCTGAAATCGGTGCTATGGCAGGGCGCAGCCCGCTGGGCTGGGTTGCCCCGCTGCTCGGCGGCAGTACACTGAACCGTTCACAGGGGCTCTACTATGATCTTGTGCGTGAACGGCCGGGCAGCCTGCTGTTCTGGCTCAATCGCCAGGATCATCCTTCCTCCCGTTACATCGCTATAGTGCGGGAAGATGACGGTCTGCTGAATTTCGGAGATCTGGTGGTTCCGGTCTGGAGTCAGGACATGAACCAGGTCGCTGCACTGAGGGGCAGGGCACGCAAATTCGTGACTCAGGGCGGGCATGGGTTGAGCAAACAGGACGGCGAGTTGCTGTTGCAGATCCTGAGGAGCAACAGCCAGGTGTGATCAATGCGTGCGCCGCAGCCGGGAGCCGTTCAAAGTAACAGATCTGTGCGGGGCAGGGCGTCGGCCTGCTCGGTTTCCAGACGGGTTTGACAGTTTACCAGGCGGCTAGCGGGGATCTTGAATGTCTGTACCAGGTAATCCCTGACGCTGGCGGCACGCTGCTCGCCGAGCTCGGTGAGTTTCTGCTTGTCCACCACCGGTGCGACAGGGGGGGCTTCTTTTTTGCCGGTTTTGCTGCTGGTTTTGTCGGGCGGCGGCTGGAGGTGGGCGATATCCCGCTGTACAGCTACGCCACACAGTTTCACAGCGAGCTTGGGCCGTTCTTTCAGCACCTTGGCGATTTTGGACAGGTAATCACGGTCGCTGTCATTCAGGTCCGCCTGTCCCGGCTGGAATTCAACGGGATCGAGGCGGACCTTGCTGGCCGCTTCGCCGGCTATTTTGGCCACGGCAACCATGGCGCCGTAGGGTTGCAGGGCATAGACCAGGTACGAGGTGGTGCCTGCGGACACGCCGCTGGCAATCGCCTTGGTAAGGGCGTCGCTGACATCGAAATCAGGATTATTGGCATCCCCCTTGATGGGGATTTTCAATTCGATGGTGTCATTCTTGTCGCGCAGGATATTGAGCGCCATGTCCAGGGGAACGGGTATCTTGCTCTGCAGACCGTCCTTGCTGTCGGTACCCTGCACCGACAGCTGATGCATTAACAATACCGCCTCGCCTTGCATGAGTTGGTCCTTGCTGACCAGCTCGAGATCAAGGTCGAGTGATCCGCTGTCGATCATGACGCCCATGCTGTCGGTGGTGTACGGTGACAGTGGTGGAAGCCCGATCGCCTGCAGTTTTCCCTGGATATCCATTTCCGGTGGCTGCAGGTAGGGTTTGATATCACCGCCGGCGTTCACGCTGGAGTGCTTGTCCAGGTTGCCATCCAGTTTGAAAGTGCTGGTCTGCCCGGCCTGTCGGCCATCCAGGTTCTCGAGGAATAACTCGTTTATGGTCAATGTCGTCCTGAACGCCGGGTTCACGGATTCGTCGTGGATGGTCGCCGTACTGCCGCTGGACACATCGATGCGCTTAACGGCAATCGGAGGTGGGCCGCTGGCTGTTTCCGTTTCGGTATCCGTTTTGTCAGGCGTTGCTGCACCATTCTCGTCCTCTTTCTTTTCACCCGCCAGGGCATCCAGCAGGGTGACGGTATTCCATTTTCCTTCAGTGTTGCGGTGATAGACCACATGAACGCCGTCTTCCACGATGGTGTCGACAGCGGTGAATCCATCGATGTGGGAGAATTTGTCGATCGAGACCTTTTCAGCCTGGAAGATCGCCCGGTTTTCATTTTCGGATGTGCTTTCCTGCTGTTCCAGCGAACGTCCGAGGTTCAGTTTGTCCGCGCTGATCTTTTCCACCGTGACGTGTTCCAGACCCTTGAGCTCCAGACCCGCCAGGCGGAGTTGTTCCGCACTGATGATGTCGACTTTTTTCTCCGGCGCAAGCAGATCAAGTCCAGTTACCAACAGCTCTGAATTCGCCGTGATGTCTGTTCCTGACTGGCTGTCGCTGTACGATAAGACCAGGTCCAGGTCCAGGTCGCGGTATTCGAATTTCATTTTTTGTGCGTGCAGGTCGGTGGCCAGCCCGGTCGACGTCAGTTTGCCTGTGCTGTTGATGCTGGTTTGCGAGGAAGAAGGGTTCAGGGTCAGATCCGTGTTGCCGTCCCAGGCCAGCAAGCGGTTTTTGAGGAAGGCCAGTTCGTGCTCAATGTCGATGTCTTCGACTGTCAGTTCACCTTCTGTGTTGACGTGAACGTGCGAGGAAACAGTGTTGAAGGTCACACCGGTGCTGCCATCCCAGCCCATTAACCGGTTGGAGAGTTGAATCTGATCCTGCTCAATGCCAATGTCTTCCAGTTTCAGCTCGCCCTTGTTGATGACATGAATGTCGTCACCCTTGTGTTCGACTTTGAAGTCGCCTTGCACCGTCAGCAGTCCGGCAAGTTTCGCCAGCGCCGGTTTGGCCAGAGGCTCGAAGTCTGCGAGGGAGAGTTTATCGATCGATATCGTACCCTTATGGATCGGGGTTTGGGCAAACGGCGCCAGTTCGGCGTCCAGTTCCACAGCCGCGTCGTTGATAGCACCCCGATACTGGAGCTGTGCCGGTGCCTCGGGGTTCCATTGTTTGAGTTCACTGAGTACCAGGGAATCGATATAGACTCTCTGATCGAGGGCTTTGTCGTGATACACCAGGGTGAAATCTTTAAGCGCCAGTGTATGGATGCCGGCAAGCCAGGCGGATGTTTCTGCCGGTTTTTCCTGTGCCCCGGGTTCGCTTTCACCCGCTGGCAGCAGGATGCCGCCGATGCGGAGAATGTCCTCGTTATCGATCAGAAGGTAAAAACCCTGCAACTCGACTGCCTGTACATCGATATGTTTATTCATTAATGGCAGCCACTCGAGTTCCAGACGGGCGCTATCGAAATGCAGGGGTTGCCGGTCCTCCACTTCGAGTAACAGGTCTTCCAGTATCAGTTCCGCGGTGAAGGGATTAAAGTCGACGTCGCGGATTTCCACCCGGTCGCCGCCATTGTCCTCCAGCCAGCGCTGCGCCTGTTGTTTGATCAGGTAGGGCAGTCCGATCAGGATGCCCAGGAAAATGACCAGGATCAGCGTGGAGATCCTGAACCAACGAGACGATAGCAGCGTGCTGTTCATGGCTTTATACCTGTAATTATTATGATGGATTATAGTAAATCACGGGCTGAGGATAGAGTTAAGCACTTTATACTTGAGATGGCCAGAGCGCGGCATGCACGTTTGTCAACTTGCATTACTCACCGCAGCAGATACCATAAGCCAGCCTTGGCCGCTGTGTTTCGAGCGGCTTTCGCTGTTCAAAATAACGTAATATCAGATATTTATAGAGAGGAGTAGCACAATGAAGCGTTTTCTAATTCTGACTGTACTGATGATGAGCGGATTGATAACCGCGTGTGAAAAGAGTGACGATGCCCAGACTACGCTGGAAAAAGCGGGTGAAGTTGCCGGTGACGCCGCGGATGCGACCAAAGAGGCAGCCGGAGAAGCCATTGAATACAGCGGGGATAAAATGCAGGAGGCCGGTGAGGCGGTCAGCGAGACCGGGGAATCCATGCAGAAACCTGAATAGGCATAGCGCTTGCCAGGCGGGAAAGCCGGTCACCGTACCGGCTTTTTTATAGGCCTGAGGTGGTCCTGGCGTGAGAACCGCGCTCGCTATTCCGCTGGCAATGGCCTGTCTGTTCGCCATACCCTGCCGGTCCGCTGACTTCCATGTCGGGGGTGTGGACGGCCTGCTGGATCTCACCGCGGCCTACGGGCTGGGCGTGCGCGTCGACGACGCTGACGAAGAACTGGTTGCCATCGCCAACGGCGGCCAGCGCTCATCGGCCAACGGGGATGACGGCACCTTGAACTATAACCAGGGTGTGTACTCCAATGCATTGCGATTCAACGCCGACCTCACGCTGGCCTGGCGTCAGTTTGGTGCTTATATCCGCGGCTTTGCTTTCTACGATTATGAAAACCGGCGGGACGATCGGGCACGCACACCACTGAGTGATAATGGCAAAGATGTCGTCGGTAAAGACGCCGACCTGCTCGATCACTATATCTCAATGCGGCATACCGTCGGCGGCATGCCCGTGTTGTTTCGCCTCGGTGACCAGGTGGTTAACTGGGGCGAGAGCAACTTCGTCCGCGATGGTGTCGACATTATCAATCCGCTCGACCTGTCGGCGCTCAACGAACCGGCAACACCTGCCCGCGATGTTTTGACTCCGCAGGGCATGCTCTGGGGGGCTGTCAGCCTGACCAGTTCCGTTGCCATCGAGGCTTATTACCAGTACGAGTGGAAACGGGTTCGGCTGCCGCCGGTGGGGTCCTATTTTTCAACGAGTGACCTGTCCGGCGGAGACGGCCTCAATTTCGCCATGCTGGGTGCGGGGGTTTACTCGGATCTCGGCACCGACCTGGATGCCGAGTTCGCTTTGCCACCCGGCACGCTCGGTTTCGACTCCGACTTCTTCAAACTGCCCGGTAACGGCGGCGTCGACACTCCCGGCGACCAGGGTCAGTTCGGTGTTACCGTGTCATCATTTCTTCCCGGTACCAATGCCACCAGGATCTCTGTTCATCTGGTACGCTACCACAGCCGCCTGCCCCTGGTGAACGGGTTGACGGCCAGCCAGGCGGCGGTCGACGACACCAGCCAGGCGGATGTCGATGCCCTGGCGGCAACCCTGGTGCCTCCCTATCTTTCCACCGGGTTGACACCCGCTGAGGCCGACGATGCCGCGTTAGAGACCGCCGAGGCGCTGACCACCAGCAGCTATGCCAATCAGGCAGGCTATGGGGTGGAATATCCTGAAGATATCACCATGTTCGGTGTCAGTTTCAACACGGCTACGCTCAGGCGCGGTATGCTGGTGTCAGGCGAGGTCTCTCATCACCGCAACTACCCGTTCCAACTCAGCCTGAACGAGCTGTTCTCGGCAGTTCTTTCGCCCATTCAGTTCAGCGATTCAGACAGCAGTCTGGGGACTTTCGGCGCTGACCAGCGCATCAAGGGTTTCGTCAAGCTCGATCGCACCCAGGCGACGGTGGGGCTTACCCAGCTGTTCGGGCCGCGTTTTGGCGCCGCGCAGACCGCCGCCAACGCTGACATTGCCTGGGTCCACGTGCACGATATGCCGGGGCGCAATACATTACCCTTGCAGGCGGTTGAAACACCCTCTGCGGATTCGTGGGGGTACCGGCTCGGTGGATCGCTGACCTACCAGGGCATTCTGGGTGGTATCAGCCTGGTCCCCAGGTTTCTCTTTACCCATGATTTTCGTGGCACGACGCCGGCACCGCTCGGCAGCTTTGTGGAACAGCGCAAATCGTTCACGGCCGGACTCGGACTCAACTACATTAACCGCTGGACTGGAAATCTGAGTTATACCACGTTCTTCGGGGCAGGCGATCGAAACCTTCTTAACGACCGCGATCTGCTGCGTCTGCGGATCAGTTATACCTTCTAGTGGGTGATGATTATGTGGCGGACAATGATCTTCTGGCTTGCAATGGCGCTGGTAAGCGGCAGGCTCATGGCGGCCGCCACGCCCGAACAAAGCGACGGACTCGATGGTCCCGAGCTCACCCCGCTGGGCGCCGAGCGCGCCGGTAATGCCGACGGCACCATCCCCAGTTGGAAAGGTGGTATCACCGCGCCGCCGGCCGGCTATGAGTCCGGGAGACAACATGTCGATCCTTTTGCCGAAGATTCGATGTTGTTTCGCATTGGCGCAGACAATATTGAGGAACACGCTGATAAGCTGAGCGAGGGTCAGATGGCCCTGCTGCGCACTTACCCGCAGACCTGGCACATGCGCGTTTACCCGACGCGGCGTTCTGCCTCCTACCCGGACTGGGTCTATGCCGCCGTGAAGGAAAATGCCAGCACCGCACAGGTCATCCGCGAGGGCAAGGGCGGGGTGGTGGGTGCCAACGTCAGTTCGCCGTTCCCGATACCGCAGAGTGGTGTCGAGGTGGTGTGGAATCACAACCTGCGCTGGCGTGGCATCCGCCTCAGCCGCAGCTTCGGGCAGGCCGCTGTGACCCGCAAGGGGCGCTATAACGTGATCCTGGCGCTTCAGGATTGGGCGTTTCCGTACGCTGCACCGCCCGGGACGGCGTTGCGGGACAAATTCCCGAACATGCTGCTGGCATTGAAGAGCAAGACCATTCAGCCGGGTCTGCTGGCTGGCAACGGCAGCCTGGCGTTGGAGCCGATAGACCAGACAGCGGATCCGCGCAAGACCTGGCGGTACAACCGGGCGCTGCGACGGGTGCTGCGTCTGCCCAACGTTGCCCACGAGTTTCCTGCCTTCAACGTCGACAACCTGCGTACTGTCGACGAGTTCGATATGTTCAACGGTTCACCGGAGCGGTTCGAGTGGCGGCTGCTGGGTAAGCGTGAGCTGTTCATCCCCTATAACGCTTACCCTATCCACAGCGCCGATGCCGGCTATGGCGACATCATCAGAACGCGGCACATCAACCCGGAACTGGCGCGCTATGAATTACACCGGGTGTGGGTGGTGGAAGGAACTCTGAAGCCGGGTATGACGCATATCTACTCCCGGCGCGTGTTCTATGTCGACGAGGACAGCTGGCAGATTGCCGTGGCAGACAACTACGACCTGGACGGGCAGTTATGGCGTACCTCGGAGGCCCACGCGCTGAACTATTACCAGGTCCCGGTTCAATGGAGCACGCTTGAGGTTTATTACGATCTCAAAGCACAGCGTTACCTGGTTTCCGGACTGGATAATCAACGCAATCCCTATCGTTTTTCCGAGCAGGCCGATCCGCGTGAATTCAGCCCCAATGCGCTGACTTTCTACATTCGCTGAGTTCAGCCCGCAGCGGTCAATCCTGCTGCCCGCCGTGCCATTGGCCAGTCTCGCGGGCGGTGTCGAAGCGCTGTTGCAGCAGCGCCTGCTGATCCACCGGTGCCGGACCGCACAGGTACCAGTCGTGCTCGAGTTTCGTTCTTGTGCCGACAATATCCCCCACGCCCTGTCCGATCGCGCCGGCGAGACGCTGGGTCTGCAGCTGCAGGCGGGCCTGCTGAGCTTCCGGCGGTGATTCCACGCCGGCGAGAATTTCCATGCGCAGGCAGAGATCGAGTCGCCTGTCCAGATTGGCCGCCAGTTCTTCTGACAGCCGCTGCTGTTCCTGGCCGCCTGCCATCACCGCGCTTATAGCGCGTGCATAGCGCTGCTGTATGCCCTGTTCAGTAGCGCTGTCGTCGAGTGCCGGCTCGGCGTGCCAGCGTTCGTCGATGGCCTGCACCCGGTCCTCGACAAGCGCCTGATCAGGCTGTTCCAGTAATTGTTCCAGTTCCAGGCAGAGCGCGGCTTTGTGGCGCAGCAGCTCCAGCTGTGTCCGCTGTCGTCCCTCCAGCAGTGCCTGGCGGTGTGCCTCGAAAGTCTGCCTGGCTTTGCTGAAGCGCTGTTCCAGTGCTGCCTGGTCGTTTTTCGCTGCCGCTCCGATGTCTTCCCATTCCGAGATCAGTTTGTGGAGTTGACGTTCGGCGTCGGTCAGTGCATCGATGCTGGTGGCGGACAGGGACTCAAGCGATTCGCACAGCTGTTGTTTCTTCAGTTTGTTGTCTTGCTGAGCCTGGTGACGTTCATCCTGCTGCTGACGGCGGCGCGCGAAGACGGCGTCACAGGCATCGCGGAATTCTTTCCAGATGGCGTCTTCCTGATGGCGCTTGCCGGGCACGGTCGTCTGCCACTGTTTCTGCAGTTGTTTGCATTCTTCGATCGCCGCGTGAATGTCTTCGACGCTCTGCAATGCAGCGACCTTTTCGATGAGCGCATGTCGCTGACGAAGGTTACGCTGGCGTTCCCGGTCGAGGTGCTCGTTCAGCGTCTCCATGGCCTGGTGGTAGCGCTGCGCGATGTCCTTGCTCTCGCGCCTGTCCACCGGGCCGGCCCGGCGCCAGTCGTTGCTGAAGCGCTGCTGCATTTTATGCGCAGCCTTCCAGTCCATGTGTGACCAGTCGGCGGATGCCAGGTAAGCGTCCAGTTGTTCGCACAGCTGGCGTTTTGCCTCCAGGTTGGTGGTGCGCTCGGCGGCCTGTTGCTTGAAGAAAGCCTGGCACGGCCGGTAGGCCTGATCGGCCGCCTTGTCGAAACGTTTCCACAGGGTGCGTTGTGTGGCACTGCCGTCGGCGCGCAGACGGTTCCATTCTGTGCGCAGGCGGCTGACTTCGGTGGCAAGATCACGTGGTTCCATGTCACGGCCAATGAGGGCCTCCATTTCTGTACACAAACGTTCCCGCACCTCGTCGGCGCCCCATTTCCGCCAGCTCTGCAGTTCCCTGATGCGTGGTGTCATGGCGTGCAGGCGGTCGCTGAAAGGTGCCAGTCGCTGTCGGGAAATTCCCAATGCCTGCAGGTGGCTGAGACTGGTCTGTATGCGGTCGCGCATCGGTCCGGCACGCTTCAACGCTTTTTCGTCCAGCAGGGCCTGCAACTGGTCGAACAGTTGCGGGAGTTTTTCGAATTCTGTGTCACGTTGTTCGAGCTGTCGGCGCAGGCGCGCCCGCAGTTGCCCCATCGCGGTTTCCAGGTGTTGTATGGCTGCCTTGAGTTCATCGGTGTCCGCAGAGATGTGTTCCGCCTTCCAGCGTTTTTCCAGTGCCTTCACCTGTTGTTCGCGGACCGGCTGCCTGGTTTTCAACAGCCGTTCGGCGTCAGCGTTCAGTGACTGCAGGGTTGTTTCCATTGCCCGGTATTGGTGCAACTCGTCCAGCCGCGTTTTAATACTGTCCATTACCTGCTGAAAGCGCCTGTTCAACGCCTGCGCCTGGTTCACCGGCAAGTCCGGCATCTCCTGCCAGCGAGTCCGCCATGTTGTCAGTTCTGCCCGGTCATCAGCCTCCTTATCGGCTGCCAGCGCACTGCTGTCCTGTAACTCTGCCAGGCGCTGCTCGATCTGCGCGAGCAGCGCCTGGCGGGCTGTTCGGATGTTCGCCCATTCGCGCTCCTCAGCGTCCCGGGCTGCGCGAAATGCTGCAAATGCCGTCACAAAAGCCTGTCGCGCTGAAGCATAACGTTCGCGGTAGACCTCGTCGGTCTCATCGGCCACCGCCAGCCAGCGATTCTCCAGGCGTTGCAGGTCAGACTGGTCCTGTTCCCACCGGTCGCTGTGGCCCAGCGATTCCATGCGTGCACAGATCTGTTCAGACTCGGCGCGTATACGCGCCGGACGCTCCTCGGCCTCGCGCCGGGCATCCAGCCGGGCCCGTGCCTGGCGGCTGACCTGCTTGTCAGACTTGCGCGTCTGCCGGTAGACCGCTTCCAACACCGTGGTTTGGCTGATGCGTTCAAGTGCCGCCAGGCGGTTCTCCGCGACCGGATCGTTGATGGCGATGTCACGCAGGACTGATTCGCGGCTGATGCGGTCCTGAATAGATTTGCGCAACTCGGTCTCGCTGCCATTCAGGGCTACGAATTTCAGTAAATCCTCTTCCGGGTGCCGCGACAGGAAATCCAGACGCATTTCAAGCGCCGGGCTCTCCTGGTGGTTACCGGCAAGCAGCTGAGACAGCCGTGTCTGGGCAAACTCGCGGACATCTTTATCACTGTCCTGGTGAGCGGCGGCGTGTACCACGGCGAGATCGTTTATCCGCCGCAGCGCCAGCCGTCTAATTGACGGGGCTTCATCCTCACTGGCGATTTTCGTCAGTGTGGCGTCGTCTTCGGACGACATTGCCTGTACCGCCTGGCGTCGGATAGCCGGATCGTGGTGCTGCCATTTTGGCTTGAAAAATCGTAACAGGGCCATGCAAGTATTCTCTGCGTTATGTTTCTGATCATGGTCTGTGATGGTCGAAGAGCCGATTTTCTCACGAAAACGTCTCCGAGGGAAAAGCCATGCGGCGGCGGGAATTAAAGATAAGCCCGGAAACCTCGATAACAGAGGCAGGAATCAGGTGACGGATACGGATATGAAGGTTATTGCCATGGGACTGCTTGCCACGCTGCTGCTGATTGGCCTGGCGCCGTTTGCCGCAGAAGCCATGATACTGCTTGTCCTTGAGTTCGGGGCGCCATCTTTGTTTCAACCCTGATCTGTTCGTGCCAGCGCAGGCTTCAGCTGTGCTTACGGTGTCTGAGTTGTTCCTGGATTGTCTTCAGTAATGCTTTGATACTAAGAGGCTTTTCGAGATAATCGTTAACACCTGCCCGCAAGCATTGTTCCCGGTCTCCGGGCATTGTCAGGGCCGTCATTGCGATGACGGGTATCCCTCCAATCATTGAATCCGCCCTGATCTGTCGTGTGGCCTTCAGACCGTCCATACAGGGCATCTGGATGTCCATCAGTATGATATCGGGATGGATTTCGCGTGCGGCAGCCAGTGCCTCGACGCCGTCTTTTACCGCGAATACCTGATAGCCGCGAGACCTTAGCACCTTGGTCAGCAGGGTTGAATTGGCCTCATGATCCTCGGCCAGCAGAATCGTCGCATTCTGTCCAGGCTCGAGGTCGTTGACAGCAGAGTCGGAATCTTCACGCGGGCGCTCTGAATGGGGGGTTCCTGGCAGCTCCGCGGCCCACGGCAGTGTAACGGTAAATTGACTCCCCTTGCCCGGGTCGCTTGCAACGGAAATACCACCGCCATGCAGTTCCGCCATACGGTAGGCGAGTACAAGCCCCAGACCGGTTCCCGCATGATGACGGGTGAGTTGGCTTTCGAGTTGAACGAATGGTTTAAACAGTTTCCCCATGTCTTCCTGCGGTATTCCAATACCCTTGTCCCATACCGTAAAAGCCGCGATACCGGACGCCACGTCTGCTTTGACCTGCATACCGATCGATCCGCCTTCAGGAGTGAATTTGACCGCGTTGCTCAGCAGGTTGACGAACAACTGCTTGAGGCGCTGGGCATCACCGTGAATAAACTGAACCATGGAATCAATATCTGACGACACCTCGAGGTTTTTCTTCTGGGCGGGTTGGCGTATCAGTCTCAGACTCGCTTCGCACAGCTGCGGCACCGAGACCTCTTCAAGTTTCAGTTTTATTTTGCCGGCCTCGACCTTGGCGACGTCCAGGATGTCGTTAATAATCGAAAGCAGGTGCTGTGCGCTCTCCTCGATATTGGATACCGCTCGTGCTGCGTCGGTAACCAGTTCACCGTACAGTCCGTCCATCAGCATCTCGGAAGTGCCCATGATGGTGGTCAGCGGGGTGCGGAATTCATGGCTCATCGCAGCCAGAAATTCGTCCTTGGCGCGCGCGCTACGCGCCAGTTCAGCGTTGCTCAGGTTCAGCTCCGCAGTGCGTTCCTCAACGCGCCTGGCAAGTAGTGTGCGTTCCGCCTGCAGTGCCTTGTGCGCCTGTGCAAGCGCGAGATCCGCCTGCTTTCGCTTGCTGATGTCAGAGAACAGGACCACGGCGCCAATCAATTTTCCCGCGTGTCGGATAGGGTAGGAACTGTATTCAACCGGGATACCCGTCCCGTCAGCACGCCAGAAAATTTCATCGTCCACGTGACAGACTTTTCCCGTCCTGAAGGTATGCGTCGCAGGACACTCATCGAATGGAAAGAAGGATCCATCCGCCTTGGTATGATGCATCAGGGAGTGAATTTCCTTGCCGAGCAGGTCATCGGCACTGTTGTATTTCAGCATGCTCACGCCCGCGGGATTGACAAATATGCAATGACCGTCAGTATCCACCCCATAGATGCCTTCACCTGAAGAATCCAGCAGCAGGCGGGTGCGTTCCACACTCTTGCGCAGGTTGTTCTGATACTCCACTAAATTGTCCTGCATGGTTTTCAACGATTGCAGCAACTGAGCTGTTTCACCGCGCCCGTAAACTGAAATCTCACCGGTAAGATTGCCGTCTGAGATCCGCCTGGCGATTCCAGTGGCCGCTGAGATCGGTTTGCCAATGGCGTAGTCTGCAAACCACATCAATAAGACGACTGCCAGGGTCAATCCCCCAAGTGCAACTAGCAGGATTCGTTTTTCGGTTTTTCCGGCTTCGGCCGCGAGTTCGGCGAGTCGTGTCTCTTTTACCATCAATGTGGAGCTGACAATCTGATCCAGAAGGTCGGTTGGTTCGCGATCTATTCCACGGACCAACTTGTCGACGAATATATGAGGGTCACTAGTAAATTGCTGATAGGAAGAGATGGCCTCACGGTATTGACTGCCCAGTTTCTGGTGTGCCTGGTAAAAAGCCTGTGTCGCTTTTTTAATGTCAGAGTCGTCATCCAGCAATGGCAGCAGTGCCTCGAGTGCACCCTGGGTGTTTCGTTCCTCATCGTAGAACTGGTTCAAATAGCGTTCGTAGAGTTCAGGCTCGTGCCCACGCAACAGAACGTTTTTCCATTCCTGGACCTGTGTTTTGAAGTGGATCTGGGCCACCAGACTGGTGGTTACGATCTGATTCGCCCAGCGACTGACCAGCTCGGCACTCCTGGTTGTCTGTTGGTAGGTTTTGAATGCATAGAGCCCGACGGCCAGATTGAAGGTCAGAATGATACTGAGAGAGAGTACGAGTTTGGTTCGAATACTCATTCGGGTTGTCAGTTTCAGTTGCTGAATACGAAACTCAAATTGTCGAAAAACTGCGATTAGAGCGGTTTCCGGGCGTTGCCAGAAAGTTTCTTCCTGAAGAGTATAGCCCGCGGCAACGCGCATTTCACCGGAAGTCAGTGCTGTTGCCAAGACACTGAAACGTCTGGTGGTGTGGTTGCTGAATCGTTAAAACAGAAGGGGAACAGGGGTTGACCTCCCGTTACCCAGGGAGGAAAGGGTGTACAAAAGCCGGATCCAGCAGGCTCGGCGGCATAAGCATCATGCTGAATAATGACGCTACACTTTACTCCGGCCTACTTGTATTAAGGACCAGGTATAAGCATTCTGGTAATCGCCAGGATCCCGGATATCGATCCTTAGATCCTGTGGCAAAAATGCTGTACCTAACCCGGCGCGCTGACCTGGGAAGGTTCCGCGGCGCCAATCTGGTGTACGTCAATTCCAGTGTGTTCGCGGACCGTACCGTTCAAACGGACAATGGTGACAGGAACAAGGCTTTTCCGGATAACCTTGTTGGACACCGAGCCTGCTATGAGCTTTGACAGCCAACTGGGGCTGTTACCACCCATGACGATAAGATCCGCGCCTGTCAGGTTTGCTATTTCAGCTATTCGTGTTGCCGGCAACCCGCTGACCACCATCTCCACTGCATTTTCCAGTACCACACTATCAGGATGTTGTTCTCGTATATCGGCCATGAAATTCTTTAACATTCTCTCGGCGATCTCATTAATCGGGAGTATCTGCTCCGATTCATTCCGTCTTGAATAGATATATCGCCCGTGTGTGTCCTCGTGAACCACGTGCAGAACAATCAATGATTGCGAGGACGACTCTGCCAGTTGCCCTGCAAACAGGAGCGCCTCGCTCGACACGGTGGAAAAGTCAATCGGCACCAGAATCGAGCGTGCCGTCTCTGTCGTCGGAGTTTGTGACATGAATTATCTCCCTATCATGCTGCCTTTTCCGACATTCTCTCAGATCTATATTACGGTATCATTACAGGTTTATGGCGCTAGGTTTCCCCCCCATGGCCTATATCCCCCGTAATTACGATGCCGATAATTAACAGGGCGGTAACTAACAGCGAGAGCAGGCCTGCATTCAACAGATTTTCATTGTCTATGAACACTGAAAAAACCAATATCACAGCACCGGAGACGCCGGTGACTGCGGACAGAACAAATAACGTCCAGTTCATTGCCATTGTCCTCTGTAGGAATGCAATGCACAGGGTACGGAAGGGGTGGAAACGGGGTTAATCCCCGTGCGCCAATCAGTTGGCCGGGGCGCGAACTTATCCCTTCGTCGGTACACAAGGACACCGGTGAGTCGATGGTGTAATTATCGTTCTGTTATCCTATGATGAACATAGTTTTTCATCATGAAACCCGCTACTCCGGTCGTGCCTGTGCAGTGCAGTCGCGGCTGGGAAGTGGCCCGGGGTTTTAACCGGAGTAATCGATGTCTGGCGATAGGACGCAACAAAAGAACCTGCAGAGCCTGTCAACGGAGGAGTTTTTCTATTTCTTCCTGCGCTTGCGCAAAGGGGAGGTCCGCAGGACTGTCTCAATCCTCAGGGAGCGCTATCCAACCGATACCGAACAGCAACTGGCGAGGCGTCTGCTCCAGTCAAAAATCAGGTTGTCGCTGCTGGGTGGTGCGTTGCTGAACCTGCCCATGCTGTTACCAGGGGTAGGGGCGGTGATCAAGATGATCGGTACCGTCGGCGCCACGTCAGTATTGACGCGTCTGCACCTCTATCTGATCCTGGAAATTGCGCTGGTATATGGCAAGGATATCGACGACAAGGCCCGGGTTACAGAAATGGCTGCTGTTGCTGCGGTAACAGGCCTCGGCGCCGCAGCGCCTATGCTGGTAAAAGTGCTGGGTATGCACCCGGTGTATACCCTGCCAGCGGGGGCACTTTCGGCGTCAGCAGCAACCCGGATTATTGGTGACACAGCGATCAAGCTTTATAGTGGCAAGCTGAAATCACATTACTTTCCATCGGCTCCGGCATCGGTTTCGCAGTAGGCGGCATGATTATGGCGGATATCCTTGCCCTGTATGATGTAGACGATATATTCGGCCAGGTTGCGGGCATGGTCACCGATGCGTTCGATGGAGCGGATCATGAGCACGGTGTGAATGGCGTGTCCGACATTGCGGGCGTCTTCCAGTAGATAAGTGGCCAGTCGCCGCAGGCTGGACTGGAATTCGATCTCGAGTTCGTTATCCTTGCAGATCAGCATGGCGGCACGTTTGGCGTCCAGTGTATCGAAACTCTCCAGGGATTCGTGCAACATGGCTGTGACCTGTTGTCCCATGATACCGACATCGCGCATCAGGTTTTTCCCCGGCAGGGAAGTGTCGCTGTCGTAGATGGCGAGCGCGAGATTGGCGATACGGGCCGCCTCGTCGCCGATGCGTTCCAGGTCGGTGGTTGCTTTGGATATTGAAATAATGACGCGCAGATCACGAGCGACGGGCGCCCTTTTCGCAATGACAGCAACCAGGTCGTTGTCGATTTTTCTTTCCAGCTGATCGACATCGTGCTCGCGCTCCACGACATTCTGGGCGAGCGTGGCGCTCCTGTCGTGCAGGCTCTGCAGGGCGAGATTGACCTGGTCCATCACCAGCCCCCCCATCTCCAGCATCTGCAGGTGCAGACTGTTCAGTTCGCCGTCATAGCGGTGAGCGGTATGGCCTTCCAGAGACCGGTGCATCTTCACCTCACTCTCTTATCAGTGTTATCAGGTACACAGACGGAATCAACCGAAGCGGCCGGTGATATAGTCTTCGGTTAACTGATGTGTGGGTTTGGTGAACACCGCCTGGGTATCACCGACTTCTATCAGGTCGCCGAGGTGAAAATAGGCGATGCGCTGGGAGACGCGGGCAGCCTGCTGCATCGAGTGGGTAACAATGCAGATGGCGAATTGTTCTCGCAGTTCGTCGATCAGGTCCTCGATCCTTGCCGTGGCGATCGGATCCAGCGCGGAACAGGGTTCATCCATGAGGATGACTTCCGGGCCGACCGCAATGGTACGGGCAATGCACAGGCGCTGCTGCTGGCCACCGGACAGGCTGGTGCCGGGTTGATCCAGACGATCCTTTACTTCATTCCAGAGCCCGGCTTTCTGCAGACTGGATTCGACGATGTCGTCGAGCTCCGACCTGCTCTGCACCAGCCCGTGGATGGACGGACCAAAGGCGATATTCTCCCAGATGGATTTGGGAAAGGGGTTGGGTTTCTGAAATACCATGCCCACCTGGGCACGCAGCGGCACGACATCGATATTCTTACCATTGATGTCGAAACCATCCATCATGATCTCGCCGTTAACCCTGCAGTTGGCAATAGTGTCGTTCATGCGGTTCAGGCAGCGCAAAAAGGTGCTTTTGCCACAGCCGGAAGGGCCAATCAGTGCGATAACCTCATTATTGCCGATATCCAGAGAAACATTGTTGATGGCCCGTTCCCCACTGTAATAAACATTGACATCCGTACAGCGTATGCGTGGTTCATCGACGCGGATTTCACCGATGGTGTCGCGCTGGTCCCGCTCTATAGTGGCGGTATGATCCATGCTCACCGGTTCCGGCATCTGGGCAACCAGAATATTCGGCTGGGGCGTTTGTATCTCTACATTTTCCATAGCGATTTCCTCGCATCATCTGAATGTCGTACGTGGCTACCAGCGCTTCTCAAAGCGTTTGCGCAATATGACAGCCAATGAATTCATAACAAT
>Ga0316201_10000114_pt1 | contig 34421 bp, 33 predicted proteins | sample CS6wburrow_MG_FD_204516 | JGI IMG/M metagenome (GOLD analysis project Ga0316201, IMG submission 204516) | Coastal sediment microbial communities from Delaware Bay, Delaware, United States - CS-6 worm burrow | ecosystem: Environmental > Aquatic > Marine > Coastal > Sediment | place: USA...
TCGCCTTACGATTTTTGCGATAACCCATGTTGACCGCAAGCGCCATCGTGCCCGAGGAGGTAATCAGGACAAACGTCATAATGGCAATGAGCAACAGCGGCACACTTTGCCCGAACACGGTCAGCCCGAACACTTCGCTCGGGTTCGGCCAGGGGTCGGTCGTCGAAATGCGCACCATCATGTAGCCGACGAGGAAGCAGCTGAAGATGAACGTGTCACTCAGCAGGAAGATCCACATCATCGCCTTGCCCCAGGGCACGCCGAAGACCTGCTTATCCCGCGACCAGTCCTCTACAAAGCCTGATCCGCCTGTTGGTTCCGCTACCGCTTCTGACATAGATAACCCCAAGAAAAATGAACAAGGCCTAGGTTGATAACATCAACCCGAACAAAACGAGCCACACCAGCAACAGGAAATGCCAGTAAATAGTGCAGAGCTCGACACTGTGTTTGACGGCGTCCATTTCCTGGCCACCGAACGCCCTGACCGTCGCACGCCCCCAGACATACATGCCACCGAGAATATGCAGGCCATGTGCACCCGTGAGCAGGAAGAAAAACGCGTTCGACGGGTTCACGGTAATGTACTGGCCGCTGGCGTTAAGTTCCTGCCAGGCAAGCCATTGACCCGCAAGGAACGCTGTCGTCAGCACACCGGCCAGCAAAAGACCCGGCTTGATGCGGGCGACATTGCCACTCAAGGCATGGTTGCGGGTCCACTGAAATACGACACTCGCCAGCGCCAGGACCCCGGTGTTGATCCACAGCACCGACGGCTCTGTCATCGGAACCCAGTCACCGAGTTCCATGCGCAACGAGTACGCGCTGAGGATCAAGGCAAAAAACGAGGTGGCAACAGCAAGAAAGGTCGTCAGCGCAACCAACTTTGGTCGTGCGTTAAACGGTGCCTGATGATCAGCCTCTGCTGTTACTCCTGCCACCCATGGTGTTGTACTGAATGACTGCTTGAGCAGCCAACCAAGCAGCGCGGCGAGCATGGTCGCCAGTACGATGAGTCCTATTTCCATCCTGCTTTCCTAGTGTTCCTCTACACCATGTTGGCGGTCCGCCGGTGCCTCGTCGGATGCCGGAACGTTCTGCGGAATAAAGTCATCCTTGTAACCCGGCACGCTGTAATCGTAGGCCCAGCGATGGCACTCAGGCAGATCATGCCCCCAGTTGCCGTGCTTCGGCGGAGTGTCTGGCGTCTGCCATTCGAGCGTCGTCGCATCCCATGGATTCGGATCGGCTTTCGGCCCTTTGCGCAAACTCCAGATCACGTTCGCAAAGAACAAAAGCTGCGTGAACGCGACGAACAAGGCCGCCATCGTAATGAAGGCGTTGAGGTCCTGGGCCGACGCCGGCATAAAGTCCGTGTTGCCCATTGCGAAGTAGCGGCGGGGCACACCCTGGAAACCAAGGTAGTGCATTGGCAGATAGATGGAATACGTTCCAAGGAATGTCATCCAGAAATGCCACTTGCCGAGTGTTTCGTTGTACATCCTGCCGGTGATCTTCGGCCACCAGTGGTAAATGGCGCCAAATACGACGAGCACCGGGGATACGCCCATCACCATGTGAAAATGTGCGACAACGAAGTAGGTATCAGACAACGGCAAGTCGATCGTCACATTACCCAAAAACAGGCCGGTCAGGCCGCCATGAATAAACGTGAAGACAAAACCAATCGCAAACAGCATCGGGACCCTGAGGTGAATATTTCCCTCCCAGAGCGTCAGCACCCAGTTGTAGACCTTGAGCGCTGTTGGCACTGCGATGATCAGCGTCGTCGTTGCGAAGAAGAATCCGAAATACGGGTTCATGCCGCTGACATACATATGGTGCGCCCAGACGATAAAGCTCAAACCGCCAATTGCGATAATGGCCCACACCATCATGCGGTAACCAAAGATGTTCTTGCGCGCATGCGTGCTAAGAAGATCGGAGACGATGCCGAACGCAGGCAACGCCACGATGTAAACCTCGGGATGACCGAAGAACCAGAACAGGTGCTGGAACAGGATCGGGCTGCCGCCTGTGTGCCCCGGATCGACACCCATCGAACTGATCGCCGGCATAAAAAAGCTCGTGGCGAGCGTCTTGTCGAACAGCATCATGATCGCGCTGACGAGAAGTGCCGGGAATGCAAGCAGACCGAGAATCGTTGCTATGAAGATGCCCCAGACCGACAGCGGCATGCGCATCAGCGTCATGCCACGGCAGCGCGCCTGCAAGACCGTTGTAACGTAGTTCAGGCCGCCCATCGTAAACGCGATAATGAAAACGCCCAGGGAAGCGAGCATAAGCAGGATGCCCCAATCGACACCTGGTGTGCCTTGCGATATGGCCTGCGGTGGATACAAGGTCCAGCCCGCACCGGTTGAGCCACCCGGCACGAAGAAGCTGATCAACAGGATAATGACGGACACCAGGTAAACCCAGTAGCTGAGCATGTTCAGGTACGGGAACACCATGTCTCGCGAACCAACCATCAACGGAATCAGGTAATTGCCGAAACCGCCCAGGAACAGCGCCGTCAGCAGGTAGATCACCATGATCATGCCGTGCATCGTCACGAACTGGTAATAGTTCTCGGGATTAATGAACGAGAAAGTTTCCGGAAAACCCAGCTGCAGCCGCATCATGGCCGACAGAATGAGTGCGACAATGCCAACAAAGACGGCTGTACAGCCATACTGGATCGCGATGACCTTGTGGTCCTGGCTCCAGACATACTTGCTTATGAACGTCTGCGGATCGTGATGTTCGACTTCGTGATCGCGATCGGCGATTGCAACGTATCCCATGCGGCTATCCTATTTAGAGCGTGTTGATGTAAGCGATGATGTCTTTGATGGCCTGTTCGTCGTGCAAGGTAGTGGCCATCAATCCCATCTGAAATCCGTAGAAATCCGAAGAGTGCGCTCCACGAACTCCGTCTTTGAAATTCTGTAACTGACGCGCCAGGTACCAATCACTCATGCCGGCGAGACGTGGTGCGTTGAGCGCCTGGATGCCGCTGCCATCGCCCGCGTGGCAATAAGCACAGACCCGGTAGGCGCGCCCGCCATTTTTCACATCGCCCTCGATTGTCGCGGGCGCAGGTTCATCAGGCAGGGTTAGTATATGAGCTGTAACGTTGGCGATTGCGGCATCGTTAACGAGCGTCGCAGCCATCGGCGCCATTTGTTTGCCGTAGGTATCGTCCTGATGTGCGCCTCGCGCACCGACCTTGTAATTCTTGAGCTGCGTTGCGAGATACCAGGCACTCTGCCCGGCGATCTTCGGGGCGTTGAGGGCAGCAAGACCCTCGCCTTGCTGACCGTGGCAGGCCGCACATACGGCGTACTGAGCAGCACCCACGGCAGCATTCCCTGCCGGTATCGCGTTGATTTCGGCAAACGTTGGTTGCGCGTCAAGCCATGCATCGAAATCGTCCTGTTCGTCGACAATGACGGCGCCGCGCATCGCAAAATGTGCGATTCCGCAGAGCTCTTCACACAGTACTTCGAAGCGACCCGTGCGAGTTGGCGTTAGCCACAGGAAGGTCTGCATTCCCGGCACCAGGTCCATCTTGACGCGAAATTCGGTGACGGTGAAATTGTGCAGCACGTCTTTCGAGCGCAGCAACCACTTGACGGGCCGATCCAAGGGAATGTGTGCTTCAGGATGGTAAACCAGGACATCATCCTGGCCGTTCGGATCATCCGGGTCCATACCGAAAGGGTTGTCGGCACTGATGCGCTCGGCATCAACCTCGCCGAATTTGCCATCCTCGCCGGGATAACGGTAGGTCCAGTGCCATTGCTGGCCCACGGCCTCAACCACGTGAGCCTCTTCGGGAACGTCAACGAACTTGGCCCAGACGAAAAGACCCGGTGTCAGCATTGCCGCAACGCCTACCGAGGTCAGCACGGTCAGCCAGACTTCGAGCTTTTTGTTCTCCGGCTCATACGCAGCCCGACCGTCTTTCTTGTGGCGGAACTTGATGACGCAATACGCCATGAAAAGGTTGACCGCCACGAACACGGCACCCGTCACCCAGAACGTAATATCGATTGTGAAATCGATCATCCCCCAGTTGGAAGCCAACGGGGTGAAAGTCCAGGGACTGAGAACGTGAAAAATGAGGGAGCCGACAACAAGCAGAATCAGAACTACAGCTAAAGGCATACTTCGTGCATCCTTTGGTTGTTCAACGCGGGTTTTTTATGCTGACGGTATTGCCCCCGCCGCCAGCCTTCTTATACGTATAAACCGAAGGATACTAAAACAGGCGGTCGATGTCTTGCTTGACAGCCTCTTCTGCTTTTTTCAGATCAGCCTGTAAATCCTCGAACTCCTGCTCGAGAGGACTGGTCAGCACGGCCGTCTCCGTGTGCCAGCGAACGGTCGGGATGATAAGCGGCTGCGGATTAGACTCAGTCTGAGCCGGTCCGGATCCCGGCGCCTGCAGGTTGATGAACGCAATCATGGCGATCGCTGCAGCGACACCAGTCAGGCTGCTCGCCCACCAGAAAGTGAATGACTTCGATTCGCGCCGGGGGCGCTGCACCGGCTCGGGCTGAATGCCTTCGAGTGACGCCCGAATGCGGTCATCGAGTTCCTCGGAAACAGAACATTCGATCCTGTGTGCGTCATCGCGCAGTTGTTTGGCGAGCTTATCCATAGGCCTTACTCTTTTCATCAGTAGCGACTTTATTGAATTCTGCATCGAGGGTCTTACGCCCTCTCATCAGGTTTACCTTGGTCCAGGAAACGGATTTTTCAAGCACGGCCGATATGTCCTTGATCGACATGTCCTCGACGTACCGCAGCCACATCGCGGCGTAAACCTCCTCAGTCAGGCTGCGGCGCGCCAGCAGCCACAGGTTCTCCCGCTCTGAGGCCGCGATGCACTGCCGCAGTGGATCGTTCCCTTCGTCACTGAGGTCGCCTAACTCAACCGTATCCATTGATTTGAGCTTGGCCGCGTTATTGATCGCAATCCTGTACAACCAGGTACTGAAGCGCCAGCGCGCATCGTAGCTATGCAGGTAGCGGTAAGCATTGATCAGCGTGTCCTGCAGCGCGTCTTCGGCATCGGCGAAACTCGATGAGCGCGTCAACAGGAAGCGCAGCAGCCCGTCGCGATAGGCAGCCACGAGATCGGTAAAGGCTGTGGCCGATCCGTTCCTGGCTGCTTCGATCAGTGCCGCTTCGTTACTCACATCATTCGATCGCTGCGACGACCACCTTCGGGTCCAGTGCAACGCTGATTGTCAGCTTATTGCCGTCGACATTCACACTTGTTGCCTGCAGGAAACCGGCAACGTCCGGATCCATGTCGTCATTGAACACCTGCAAGCTGATCAACCCACGCACGATGCTCGCGAGCGACTCGGCCATCTCCGCTTCAGTTGTCACGAGTTGTGCCTCGATCGCTATCTTGCCAGCCTGCTCCGCGATGAGCAGTGCTGCCTGTTCGGTATTTCGCAGGATATTGGAATCCCAATCGCCGTCATCATCGAAATTGTGGGTGCGTGCACCGGCCTGCATCAGGTTGCGCTCTGCGCTGAGAACGAACAGCTGACCCTTCTCCCCGCGGACGCCCGCCACCTTGCCCTTGTTTGCCAGCAGCTCCTCCATGTGCTCCTGCGTCGACGTGACCAGCAATTTATTCTTGATGGCAAAGCTGAAAAATGCGCCATTGTCGAAGGAGTCCATATCAATGTCGATGTTGCCATCGTCGATATCGATATCGTCGTCCTCAATATGGAAGAAGGTCTTGTTTCCCGAACCAAACTTGTCGAGGGAGCCGGTTGCTGCAGCCATCGCCATGACTTTGTCTTCGGTGTCCTGGCTGATATTCCCCTCGATGATGAGTACGAGACCATCATCCTCGGTGGCAAACGCCGTCAGGTAGTCAGCTTCCTTGTCGAGATCGACACCTGCCTCCTCGCGCACATCCTCAAAAACCTCTTTTTGCAGCCAGCCATACAATTGCTGCCCGGCTTCGGTCGAGCGCATCTCTTTGAAGTCTGCGTGGAAATACCACTTCGACGTGTCCGGAAGGTCTCCCACGCCCAGCGCCGAGAGCGCGGCTGCCGGCGCTGCAAACAGGAAGAAAATGACCAGATAACGAAAAATACGCATTAGCGTGACCTCAGAGTGTGTTTGTCCTACCTGTTTGTAGTCCCGCAGCACAGAAAAGGTTACAAATTCATTTGCTCATTGACGGCACGCCAGGCAGCGTCGATCGCGCCATCGACATAGGCATAAGCACTGGAGTCGGCGTTTGCGACCGAAATTCGCCCTATTTGTGCCCTGCCGGCGATATGCGGACCGTTCTCGGGGCCAAAATCGGGCGGCTCGAAAAGATCGTTGTACTCATAGGCGTAGCCATGCGGCCAGCGATTCACGGTCAGAGCCGCAATATCACGCTCGACATCAAAGCCGGCCCCACCCAATGCGCCCTCGAGCTGGCGGATTATTCGCGACTCGTAATCATCAAAGCTCATCTCGAAGATACGCTTCTGGCCCAGGCGACATTGCTCCTTCTGCGTCAGTCCCTGGTCGGGTGTCGTCGGCAGGAACGTGCCATGCAATACGGCCGGTTGATCCGGCCCGGACGTATATGTGTAGTCCCCAATGCTCACTGGAAAATCCAGCCCCACTGCGTACATCAGAGATGGTTTCGGGATGTAGATGTTGTTGCAACCGAGTTCCGCCATGGCGCGCCAGTTACGAATCGCTATGCTGATATACACAAGTGGCGTTTTTTGCGCGTACTCGATGGCCTCACGTTGGTCGGCCGAAACCTCCGCAACGATGTGTGGAATGATCGCGTTGTTGCAAGCCATGACGGCATGCCTGCCGCGAACCCGCTCGGGTCTGCCGTTGCGTATGTAGGTCACGTCAACATGTGCCTGATCCGGTGTATGGCGCACATCGACGGCTGTCGAATTGAGGCGCACTTTCACGCCGTTCGATGCGCGGTCCAGCCGCGAGTAATCCACCTTGCCAAGAGCAAGTTCGGGCATCGATGTCCCGGGCAAGGCGTCGGGAATCATCGCTCTGACCAACGCCCGTGCAACCCCGGCATTGCCATCCGGGAAGTGAAAAATATAGGGTTCTTCACTCGACCAGAGGCTGTCCTGATCGAGTTGAAGACCGAGCCCCCGGGTACCCGGCTGCTCCATACGCCAGCCCTCAAGCGCCGACAGCGCATCCAGACCGAAGCCCCAGTAGCCGTTAACTCTATCGCGGACGATCGTAACGACCTCTTCGGTTACGCCGATATGGTCGCGGAGAAAGTCCGTGTAGCTGATGCTGCGAAGCAATTCGATCTTATCGTTATTGCTCATGCCCGCGAGGTAGTCTTCCTCGCTTTGCATCAACGCCGCGAGAGACGCTTTCGACGCTTCCGAAATCGGGTACGTCTCGATCACTTTTTTAAGGTCGGTCGAATCGAATTCATCGCGGAAATCGCCCATCACGTTCGGCAGCGTCAGGTCCTTCCCGTACTCCTCACGACTGAAGTAAATCGCAGGTCCGAGACCCTTGCGTTGAAAGTAATCACGATCAAAGTAGTCGTAGAAACGATCAACTTCGATTCCGACGTCTCTGAGTAGCTGCGCCGACTGCTTCGAATATTGACCCGGCGACTCAAGCGACTGGCTGCCGCCGTATGCAATCATCTCCTGGCCGTCTACGTCGAATTCATTGCGCTTTGCATGCCCACCAAAGTCATCATGATTGTCGATAACGAGGACCTTCTTGCCGGTACCCGCCTGCTGCAAGTATATGTAAGCTGCAGCGAGCCCGGAAATGCCGCCACCGACGACGACAAGATCGTAGGTCGTATCGGTTTGCTCATCCGGGGAAGCAAACTTTGCGCCCGCCATTGCCACGGCGTGTGCGATCTCGAACGAACCCGCGTGGCTGCCACGCAGGCCGGTCAGCAAGGGTGGGTAATATGCAGAGGCACCGTTTGCCTGCGCCAGTACCTCAAACGGTGACAATGACGTGCCAGCCGCAAGACTTAGCGCGACGCCATTGAGGAAGTCGCGCCGCGATATTTCGAGCTTCTCAGCCACCGATCTCCCGGGCGGCCGGTTTGAAGGTCATCGCGCTGACGCCATACGTCAGTACCATGCCGACAATAAACCCTGGAACGGCCTCATAAAGATCATAGGTCTGTTCCTTGAACAACAGAACCCACACGACGCTGGTCAGAAAACCGCCAAGCATGCCGGCGATAACGCCTTCGCGCGTTGTCTTCTTGTAGTAAAGCAGGCAGATGACAACAGGCCCGAACGCTGCACCCAGCCCTGACCACGCAAATAAAACAAACCAAAAAATGAACTTCGCCTCAGGAATAGCAAGTGCGATGGCCAGTATGCCGATCAGGATGGTCACAACCTTTCCGTACCCGGCCAGCTGATGATCGCTTTTCGTACTGCCCAGGATCCTCTGCATCGTATCTCGCACAACTGCAGAAGAAGCCAGCAACAACAGTGAGTCGGCTGTCGACATGATGGCTGACAGAACAATAACCATCAGTACGCCGGCGACCACAGGTGGAAAAAGTTGATTCGCGATCGTCGGGAAGATGGTTTCCTGGTCTTCGAGACCCGGGAACAATGCACGACCGGCGATGCCGGCCGTTACCGCCCCGAATGTGAAAACGAGCAGAACGAGCACAGACACTATGCGTGCTTTCTTGAGCTCATTGTCGTCACGCGCTGACATGTAACGCACCAGCAACTGCGGTACGCCAAGGAAGGGCAGCCCAATCGCCACGAAGCTGACTACAGCAACCCAACCCTTGATGCCACCACTGTCGGTCAACGCAAACATGTTGGTGAAATTGGGATCCTGCGCAGTGAGATTTGACGCGATGCTGCTCCAACCACCACCCGCATAAATCGCGGCGACAGGCACGATAATCAGGCCAACAAGCATCAGAACACCCTGTAGAACGTCGGTGTAGGACACCGCCTTGTAGCCACCGACAAACGTATACGCGATGATGATGGCACCGCCGACCGCCACGCCTGTCGCATAGTCCATGCCCATGAAGGTGCTGAGTGCCTTACCTGAGGCGACCATTTGCGCCGTCATATAGGTGGTCACCATCGACAGGATAATGACCACGGCGATGGCGCGAATCAGATGTCCCTTGTCCTCAAATTTGGAGGCGAGCACGTCCGGCACCGTGATCGAATCGTGCTCATCGCTGAGCCGCTTCAGACGCCGGGATATCAACCCCCACGACAGGGCGATGCCGACAATTTCTCCTACGACAACCCAGTAGGCCTGCGCACCGACAGCGTATCCCATGCCGGTCAGGCCGAGTAACAGCCAGCCACTCTCACCGGTTGCATTGGTGCTGAATGCAACCACCCAGAAAGGCAGCTTCTTGCCGGCCAGGTAGAAGCCACTTAGCGTCCCGGTCTCGCGGCGACTCCAGGCGGCGAACGCCGCGAGCAAGCCGAGATATACGATGAGCACAGCGACGATCGAATTCATGAGATTTTTTTGACCTTATTAGTCTCGGCTAATTCGCCCGGCGATAATACCGGCAATGAGCAGGAAAACCCCGATGCTGAACAGGTACTCGGGGAATATCCGCAAAACACCGCAGACGACGATCGCGGCAATATTCGTAAACTGGAATATGTTGATAAGCATGCTCTTGCGAACAACCGCTTTCGGAAAGCGCAAACGGGAAACCATCAGAATCGCCAGAACGAACATGATGATGGGCAGGTAAAGATGCAGCGGCAGCACGCTTGAAGTGTCTTGGTGGTACAACAACACCAGGACCATTGACGATAACAGGCCACCACCGGCTGCCGTGATCGGGACGCCCGTAAACCAGCCTCTACCCGGCTGGCCGGTTCCCAAATTAAAACGAGCAAGCCGCATGGCACCGGCAAGTACAAATACGCCACAAGCCAGCAGTAACACCCAGAATTGCCCTGATTCGACTTCGACACCGCCCAACTGCAAACCCGCATTGAAGACGAGCACTCCTGGTGCAACACCGAACGACACGAGATCCGCCATCGAATCGAATTCCGCACCAAAATCGGAGGTCGCTTTCAAGAGACGGGCGGCAAGCCCGTCCATCGTGTCGAGTAGTCCACACCAGACGATGAGCCATGCCGCAAACTCGAGATCACCGATCTGTGTTGTCACGATCGAACCAAGACCGAGCAACAGGCTCAGCGCGGTGAAGCTATTCGGTATCGAGTATCGGAGTCTTTGCATGGCCCCGACCATTCTGCATGGGCGACTTCAGTTAATCCAGTAGGAGCAGGCCCCTGCGCGCGATTTCACCTGCGCCCGCGGATGTTTGTGTTCGAAATACCTATGGGCCCGGCATCGACGACGACCTGCATGGGGACGCCGTCGCGAACAATATCCACAACCACCGACTGGCCTGGTTGTGCATTCATGGTACGTTCACTGAGTTCGCCATAGGAAAAGACTCGCTGGCCATCGTAGCCGATAATCTCGTCGCCAGGCTGGAGCCCCGCACGTTGCCCCGGCGACGAATCCAGCACGGTGCCAACAGCTACAGACGTCGAGCGACCGTTGGCCTCCAGGTACTGCTCGTACTCGGAGTCGCCAAGCTCACTGCGCAAGGTACGCTCAGGATCCAGGCGACTGCGATCCGGCCGTTCGCCGGTCTGGCGCGCCTCAAACATGGCCTGCATCGATTCCATCTGTAGCTCCGATTCGCGTTGCACGATCCACTCGGCACGATCGGGCGCGAAGCCTGCTTTGACCAGCCTGTCTGTTCTGCCTTGCGTTGTATTACCAGCACGGAAGCGATCCACGCGATCACGCACTGCCTCGCGCTCCTCCTGTAGTTCCGCGATACCTTCTTCAGGCAGATCATCAGAGCCACTACGGATCTGGTCGAGCTCGTCATAGAGGGCCTGCAGCTCGTCCTCCAGCAAAAGGCGCGCATTGCGCTCCTCGGCAACTGCCGTCTCCAGGGCCCGAATCCGGTCTTCGGTCGCGGCATTTTCGTCGAAATAATCTGTCGGCTCGATCCTGTTGACTGGCGCCTGCGGTTCCCGCAGCAATAGCACAGTCGCCAGCACTGCGAGGGCTGCGAGCAGGCCTAAAGCGATAGCGAGAACTTCTTTGTTCATGACGTGCCAGTCTGCGAACTTGCAACCTATTCTAACGCTTCATGCATCTAACGGTTGACACGTACATCGCTAGCGATCGGAACAATATTAAAATCGCCTGTCTAATCCCGAAATGCGAATCCTGGGAGATCCCGAAATGCGCAAAATCATCACTATCGCGGCCGCGCTGCTGGTCGCATCTCCGACCCTGTTGTTTGCACAGGAAGGACCCGAGGTTGACCCTAGGTATACCTGGGACCTGACTGAGTTGTATCCGACGGTCGAGGCCTGGAATCAGGCCCGCGAAGAAGTATTGGCCGAATTTGCAGATATTGAGGCGCGCCGCGGTACCCTTGGCGACAGCGCCGAATCGCTGTATGAGGCCTATCGCCACGTCACAGACACGTTGCGCAAGGCTGGTCGCGTATTTGTCTATGCATCGCTAAATGGTGACGAGGACCTGCGCATCAGCGAAACCCAGGAAAGGCTGCAGCTCGCTCGAATTATGTTCGCACAATTCACTGAAGCCACGGCCTGGATGGCACCCGAACTCGTCGAAGTCGGCCGAGAGGTTGTCGAGTCCTATATCGAGGAAGACGAGAGACTCGAATCGTTTGCCTTCCAGCTGGATAACAGCCTCCGAAACGCACCGCACACGCTCGGCCAGGAGGCCGAACAGGCGCTATCTTACCTGTCGCAGTCATTTGGTGGACCCTCAAGTACCTACAGCCTGATCGCCAATTCGGACATTCCGTGGCCAACGATCACAACATCGGACGGCGAGGAAGTGCGTATCGACTCGCAGGGCTACGGCAGGGTTCGTGGCAGCGAGAACCGGGATGATCGCAAACTCGCGTTCGACACCTTCTGGAACAAGTGGCTCGAGTACCGCAGCTCAGTTGGCATGGTATTGAATTCGCACGTGCAGACGCAGGTTGGTCTTGCCAAAGCGAGAAACTACGATGGCGTGCTGCATCGGGAATTGCACCAGGACAATATTCCGCCCGCTGTCTATCACACGCTCGTCGAAGAGGTAAACAAAGCGCTGCCAACGCTGCATCGTTATTTCCGGCTGCGTGCACGCATGCTCGGTATCGAACAAATGCACTACTACGATATCTACCCGCCCCTGGTCTCGCTCGACAAGGAATTCGATATTGAAACGAGCAAGAAGATCACCCTGGAAGCCATGACTGTTCTTGGGGAAGATTGGGTCTCACGGCAAACGGCAGCAATGAACGAACGCTGGATGCATGTCTATCCGCAACAGGGCAAACGCTCAGGCGCCTACATGGCCGGTTTTGCTTACGACGTGCATCCCTACCTGCTGCTCAACCACAATGACGATTACGCTGGATTATCGACGCTGGCACATGAATGGGGCCACGCGATGCACACGCTGTATGCGCGCGAGGAGCAACCATTCGAAACTGCCAGTTACGCAACCTTTATTGCGGAGATTCCATCGACATCTCTCGAGCTTATCCTGCAGGACTACATGACGCAGAACGCGGAGTCCGTTGACGAGAAACTCTTCTACCTCGGCCACGCACTGGAAGGCATGCGTGGCACGTTCTTCCGCCAGACGATGTTCGCCGAGTTCGAGCTGGCGCTCTACGAATCCGCAGAGCGCGGTGAGGCGTTGTCGGGACAGCGCATTTCTGAAATCTATGGCGATATTCTGCGCCGCTATCACGGGCATGACGAGGGCGTCGTTGTTATAGATGACCTGTACACCAATGAGTGGATGTTCGTCCCGCACTTCTACCGCAACATGTACGTGTACCAGTACGCCACATCGAAAACGGCTGGAACGGCCTTGTACGCCAAGATCGTCGAAGACGGCGAAGCCGGTGTCGAGAACTTCAAGAACCTGCTGCGTGCGGGCGGCTCCAACTACCCCTACCTGTTACTCGTCGAGGCTGGCGTGGATCTCGCCAAGCCTGAGCCTTACCTGGCTATCGTTGCCAAGATGAATGCGATCATGGACGAGATGGAGTCTCTGCTGGACAAGATGTAAGAGCGGCGCTTGCCGTCGCGCTGGCGAGCAGCGCGCCTACAGCGGCTTCGCTGCTATCACGACAGCTTCGCATCGGGTTGATGGATACGCCGTCAACCCGGTGCCTGCAGTTACGATCTTGCCCGGCACCAATTCGCCGCTGAAGCTTTGCACCCTTTGTCGTTGCGTTCCCGAGCTGTCAACATACTGAAACTGCACCTGCACGCCCGTCACCGACACAGGTGTGTCGTTGCGCACCTGTACGACGATCTGACCGCCGTTCTCGCTGCCGCAAGCTGAAGAAATGTACGACGCAGGCTTCGTTGGCAGCTCAAGTCGCAGCAATGCCTCGTAGGCAGCTTTCGAGACGTCTCCGCTGCCACTCTTTGCCACGATCTTGTAGTGCTCGATTGCCTCGGCAATCTGCCCGCGTTGTTCTTTGATCTCACCCAGGGTGAAATGTGCCGGAGCCGTCGGCATCAGTTCCAGGCTGCGCTCCAGGTCGACAATCGCGGAATCCGTTTGGCCAAGCTCTTGTTTCGCAATGCCACGTTGCAAGAAGTAATAAAAGAAACCGTCGCGCCGGTCGATGGCGCGGTCATAGTTGGTGACAGCCATGTCGTATTGCTTGCTGATAAGCCGCACATCGCCGCGCAACGCATGGAAGTGCGCTTCCTCAGGGAACAACGCCAACGCCTCGTTCGCCAGTGCCAGTGCCTCGTCGTTCTTTTTTTCGCCAAGCGCCTTGCGACCCTTGTCATAGGCTTCATAGGCAGGTTTGGCTGCCATCGTCTTTTTCATCGCTGCCGCATAGCGTTCAGTACCGAGTTCACCTCCGGCTGGCAGCTTGCTGGCCCTGAGCCTGTTTTCCTTTACGCGTTCCTCTGATGGCGGATGGCTTGCAAACAAGCCACTCATCCAGTCCTGTTCATGCCCCTCGCTCAGCCTCACGAAAGTCTCTTGTAATGTCACCGCACCTTGCGGATCGTAGCCGGCCTTCGACATATAACGCATGCCGTACTTGTCGGATTCGAGTTCAGCATCGCGACCGTATCTTGACAGCGTTAGCTGTCCTGCAAGACCCGCCCCCATGGCCGCCAGATCGCCATAGCCGCTGTCGCTTGCTGCGACTGTCGTTGCGAGAACGAGTCCCTGCGTCATCATGCCGCGCGACATCTGCTGTGCACTATGGCGCGCTGCGGCATGCACAACCTCGTGGCCCAGTACGGCAGCAAGCTCCGCCTCGGAATTGAGTTCAGTCAACAGCCCGCGATTGATTGCGATCTTGCCACCCGGCAGCGCCCACGCGTTTGGCACTGAATTGTTCAGCACAACGAATTCATAGGGCAACTTGACGTCGCTGGCGGCGGCCAGCTTTTGACCAACATTCTCGACGTACGCCGTAAGCGCCGGGTCAACGTCATAGGGTCCACCTTGCGACTGTTGCATAGGCACATATTGCTGCAGACCCATAGCAAGCTCCTGTTCGCCGCTAACCAGCATAAAATCGCGATCGCCCGTCACCGGGTTAACTGAGCATCCGGCAAAAAATATGCAAAAAACGAAACAGTAAAAACCCTGATTGTGCATGTTGCAGGCCTATGTTGTGATGTCGCGTTATTGCGGCATTGACATTATAGCCCCACACAAACGTATAGAGGACTGGAATGGACTTTCTGCATCTACTCAGGAGTGCAGGACAGGAACTCGGCTCGACGACGCGCCCGGTTTGGCGAAGAAGTTCTTCTGAATGCGATAGTGGAAATCACGGATTACCGCAGGCATTGTCTGCGCGCACGATGATTGGGCAGCATTGAGGCCCAAATAATGACTCTATTACTGGCAGACCTTCTTGACGACCTTCGCGAAGACCACCGCAATATGGCGGCTATGCTGGACTTGCTTGGCCAGCAGATCGAGCATGTGCGCGACGGAGAACGACCCGACTATGAATTGATCCACGACATCATGCGCTACATGACCGTGTACTCGGATGCCGTGCATCACCCGAAAGAAGACTTACTCTATGGAGCGATGAAGTCCGAGAGACCGGAGATGGCCAAAGGACTTGAACGTGTCGGGCCCGAGCATCAGGAACTTGCCAAGCTTGGCGAGGCCTTGCGCAACGATGTCGAAGCCGTTGCCTCCGGCGTCGCAGTGACCCGCGAGTGCCTCGTTGAGGACACGAGCAACTATGTGACAACGCTGAGAAAGCACATGGCGTGGGAGGAAGAAGATCTTTTCCGGCGCGCCAGGGAACTCGTAGACAGTGAAGCAGAAATGTTCATCGACATTTCAAACTTCGACAAGCTCGATCCCGTATTCGGTCCCGAACGAGAACACTCATTCGAAAACCTGCTGCGCAACATAAAGAACCTGTCGACGTCGTAGTAGCTGCGCTTGCGCTGCGACGGTCGCGCTGAAAAGCAGCGCTCCTGCAAGAGCCTAGAAATACCAGGCCAGCTGCGCAAACAGGCCTGCGTCGAGCGACAGGTACTTGTTCGGTATGCCGGATTCCGGACCACCAAATTCGGTACCGTTGCTTCCCAGTGGCAGATTCAGGCTGCCGAGGAAGGTCATGTTGTCACCAAGGCTATATTGAGTGACGAACTGCAGGAGCGCACTCGGGTCATCGACATTCGCAACAAGCGTGGGCGTGATCATCCATAACGCAGATACCTCGATCATCAGGCTTCCGGCGACGTAGTTCCTGTCATCGCCATCGAAGTAGTACTCGGCCGTGCCGCTGACATTGTGCTCTGCCCACAACCAGGAGTGACTCAGGTTCGCGACGACCTCGATAAGGGTATCGCTGTCTGTATCTGTAACAACAATGTCACCTCGCCACACGGCGCCACCCAGATTGCCGGCGCCGCCAAACCCCACTACTGCATCGCCGTTGTCCTCAGCAACGAGAATGTCATACTCGGCCTCCCCGGCGAAGCCGTGGTACTTGAGTGCGACTGTGCCCTGATCACTTTCGACGTCGCCAGTAGCTGGATCGCGGCGAAAAACCGCGGCCCCCTGGACGTCATCGCCGTTGTCCCTCAGATACTGCGCGTACACCATGTCGTCACCGGTCTTGTACTCGGTATCTATCGTCGTTGGGTCGAAAGGATTAACGAGGTCCATTGGAGCAAAGAACAAACCGTTGCCCCAGGACAGGGCTTGCCGCCCAACCCTGATCACGGCCTTTTCGCCCGCGTAGCCAATCCAGAGGCGATCAAGCCGGTGAAGCGTGGCGCTGTCGGAGCTGTCCGCAATCGTCTTCGTCAGGTCGAACAGCCTTCTGTCATCATTCGGCACTCCCATCGGCAGAAATTCGCTGTACAGCCCAAGTAGCTGGTAGTCGGAGTGAAATGACCAGCCATCGCGCTTCGCTGACAAATTCAGGCGTAACTCACCTGCGCCGTCGAGCGATGTCGAACCCACGAGATCACGAAACAAGCTGTCGTCGGGGTAGCTCTGCCCAACCAATCGCAGTTTGGTGTGCCCCCCGAACTCGTAGGAAGTGTCGTCGGCGAATACACCAACACAGAGAAAAAGAAAGAGTAGCGCGGAACTACGCGGCATCTTGCTCGATATCTTTGACGATTCGTCCGTCGAGCATGCGCACAAGTCGCTTCGCATAGCTCATGACACGCTTGTCGTGGGTTGCGATGATAAATGTCGTGTTGTGGTGATCGTTGAGTTCGCGGAACAATCCCATCAGACCGTCGGATGTCTTGGAGTCGAGATTGGCCGTCGGCTCGTCTGCGAGCACCAATGCAGGCCGTGACACAATTGCGCGCGCGACGGCGACTCGCTGTTGCTGCCCGCCGGACATATCGGCCGGACGCCGATCGCCCAGTCCGGCAAGCCCGACTTCGTTGAGTATCTCGACAGCACGCATTTTCCGCTCGGCCGCAGCTACGCCCTGCACCTGCATCACGAACTCGACGTTTTCTCGCGCTGTCAGCACCGGGATCAGGTTAAACGCCTGGAATACAAAGCCGATTTGCCGCAAACGCAGCTCCGCAAGCGCACCTTTGGACAGGTTGTCGATGCGCTGTCCTGCAATGTAAACCTCGCCGCTGTCCGGCTTGTCCAGTCCACCAATCGCATTAAGCAACGTGGTCTTGCCGCCGCCCGATGGAGCCGAAAGGCACACGAAGCCACCCTGATCGATGTCGATACTGACGTGATCCAGCGCCTTGATGTCTTCCTCGCCCTGCCGATAGGTTTTGCACAAATCAATACAACGTACTGCCGTCATGATCAGACCTTTGTAATCGCTTCGATCGGTTCATACTGAGCCGCGCGCCAGGCAGGCGACAGGCTCGCAAGAAAGCCGAGTAGTAATACAACCACGTTCGCGAGAATCACGTCGCTGAGTAACAGTTCGGGATACAGCGTGCTCGACATCCCCCACATTTCCATGCCGTCGCCAACAATGCTGAGATCGACGCCATCTTTCATCGGCTGCACCGCTGCCCAGGCGAGCGCCGTACCTATCGCGAGCCCAATGGCGAGCAACATCAATGACTCAACGATGATCTGGCCGAGAATATTGATAGGCCGCATCCCAAGTGCGAGCATCAGGCCGATTTCCCGCACACGCTCGAACACTGCCATAACCAGGGTATTGACGAGGCCAAACGACAGTGCGAGGAATATGACGACAATCCACACCAGCACGAAGCCGTCCATGACGTTCAGCATGGTGCCCAGGTAGGCATCGAGGTCTATCCAGCGCTTCACTTCCGCGCGACCGTCAATAAGTTCAACCGTCTTGTTGTACTCGGCCTCTACGTCGCGAAAGTCGTCACCAAGGACCACGAGTTCGGAGACCTGGTCACCCACTCGCAGCATCTTCTGTGTCGTCGTCTTGCCGGCAAAGACGTAGTTCTCTTCATAGGCCTGCACGTTGGCATCGAACAGCCCGACAACGCGAAAACCGCGATCCGCGATTTCGTTTTCCGGATCCTGGCTCATCAGGACAATGCGCTTGCCAACCTTGGTATTCAGTGTTGTCGCGAGTTTCCTGCCAATAACGATCCCGGTATCGTCGGCCGACTCGAGGAAGCGTCCTTCCACCGCATCGTAGTCAACGAAGGTCAGGCCACGCTCCTGCAGCGGGTCGACACCCAGCAATGTCACGCCACGAGACTCGTATTCACTCGTAATGACAGCGGGTACACGTATGCGGGTCGCCCAAGCCGGAAAATTCGCCGTGCCGAACCGCTCCGAAAGCTCGGCGTCACTGATAGAAATCAGGTTCGCGATGCTTGGATCATCGCGGTAGTCCGGATGATGCACCTGCACGTGGCCCGGCAAGACGCTGATGCCATCGGCAACCATTTGCGAAACCATGCCGCGCATCAGGGCGGTCATAAAAATCATCGCCCAGGTGCCGAGAACAATGGCCAACAACATGATCAGGGTACGGCGGTGATTGCGCCAGAGGTTGCGCCATGCCAATCGCAGCAATATGGCGAACATATGCATCAGACCGCCCTCATCGCTTCGACCGGGTGCAGTTGGCGTAGCTTGAGTGCCGGGTACAGTGCGGCCAGAACGGTGAAAACGAATACGACCAGCGGCCCCGTCAGCAGTGACAACGTGGACACTTGCGGGTAAAAGCGCGCCGGCAAATTGAATTTCGCGGCCATCTCGTCCATCCCCGGATAGGCAAATCCGTTGACGCTGAACCAGTAGGTAAATAGTCCACCCAGGACCGCACCGAGCACCAGGCCGAGGACACCCATTATCGAGGTTTCCAGAAGCACCAACCTACCGAGCCGACCCGGCGTCAGGCCGAGTGACATGACGATGCCAAACTCGTGTGTTCGCTCGAGCACTGACATCAACTGCGTATTCAGCACGCTAAAAGCGACGAGAATAACGAGAATGCCGTACATGAAAAACGCGCTGCTCATATCCGCCTTGATCGCCTGCTGTAGCCCTGGCTGCAGGGCGTCCCAGTCATGCACCACGAGATCCGCGCCCGCTGGCAGCGCTGCTTCGACGCGCGCCTGCAATACGTCGATGCCATCGATGCTTCCGGCATTGATCACTACATGATGGCCGCTGCCGTCCATGTAGAAGACATCCTGGAAAAAGCCCAGTGGAATTTCGGTAATGCTGCGATCGAAATCGGCGATGCCACTATCGAATATGCCAACGACGTTGACGACGGCTGCCGCAAACGAACCGTCACGACCGCTACCAAGCAAAGTCAGCTCATCGCCGAGCTCCACTCGCAGATTCCGGGCGAGTGCCGCGCCGATGACGATTTCAGCGGCATCGTTACCGACCAGGAATCGCCCGTCGGTGACCAGCCCGGGCAAGGTCGACACACCCGGTTCATAGGCTGGTTCGACCCCGAAGACCGCGATGCCGTAGCTTCGGTCCTCGCTGGATATCAGCGCAAAGCCAGTGGCACGAGCCGCAATGTTCTGTTCGGGAAATTCGGCCCGCAAGGTCTCGGTGAGTGGCACGATGTCCGAGACAGTTTGACGCATTTTCTTGTCGTCAATGTAACCCGGCGCCTGAATCTGCAGATGCCCGGTGAACGCCTGCAGTGTGTTGTCGATCATGAGCCCGTACATGCCGAACTGCAGGGAGATCATGAAGACCAGCAGCATGTTGGAGAACATCATCGCGCCCGTCGTCAACCAGGTGCGGCGGGGATGCCGCCACAGGTTGCGCCAGGCCAGGCGAAAGACAAGGTTCAAGTGACTACTCTCGCGGGTTGCGTAGGTTAGACAGTGTAAACAGGCTGTCTTTCAGTTCCACTTCGTAATCTACGGATACGACCTGAATTTCAGTCCATTCGTCGGGCGTCTCCACCTTGCTCATGCGCTGCCGCTTGGCAATGACGCGGCCACCCATCTCGGCGATTTCCAGCGAGGTCAGCGTTTTGACCAGTTCACCGTCCTGATCGTAGAACTTGTGTGTCAATACGACATGATCGTCGCGAATGCTGAGCACCTCCCTGCCCCAGACAACGGCCGCTTCCTCATGCGGGATGGCTTCAATCTCATAGACTGTAATGCCGTCCACCTCCTCGCTGCTGAGTATCGAATGATCGTATTGATCGACAATGTCATCGGCGCGCGCAACATCCTTATTGGAAAAGTCCGAGCCCATCCAGCTCTGGCCCATCATTGATGACGGGATCTTGATGACGCGATTCACTTTGGGTGAGTAGGACCACATGCTGTTGTCGTCCGTCAGCGTGCCATTGCCGCGATCCTTCCTGGGTTCCAGCACACGCACGAGCGAGCGGTCGTCGCCCTTGGTCCAGCCGCGCATCGTCATGCTGCGCTCCCAGTCCGGGCGGTGAATGACCATCGTCATGACTGTATCGGACGACAGCCCGCGCCAGTGATCAATGGCATCTTTGACAATCGTGGCCGCATCGCGCTCATCCGCCATTGCGGAGGTCACCAGCAGCAACGAGACCAGGAGGACAGAGATTCTAGCAGCCATGATTTATTGGACAATAAACTGTGACGAAAGCTGAGTATTTCATACCCGTTGATGCGTCGCCATGCCAACCAAGGCTCTGTTAAACTGCGGGCTTGCTCGAAACGATGATCCGATGGAAAAATTCCTCCAAGAAATAATGCGTCGCAACGTTGTCAAGGTTGCCGTGGTCTACCTGATAGCCGGCTGGCTGACGATGCAGGTGGTCGACGTGATGTTCCCGGCGCTCAGATTGCCGGAGTGGCTGACCTCAGCAATTGCTGCGCTGCTGCTGATTGGGTTCCCGTTCGCGTTGATTTTTGCCTGGGCCTTTGAGATGACGCCTGAAGGCATCAAGCGTGAATCCGAGATTGACCGCAGCCAGTCGATCACATCGCAAACCGGCAAGAAGCTCAATCACACGATTATCATCATTCTGTCGATTGCGCTGGGATTCATGCTCGTCGACAAGTTCGTTTTGCAGAACGATGAAGCTTTGCCGACTGAGGGGTTTGCAGCCACCGACATCAAACCGTCGATCGCGGTATTGCCGTTCGTCAACATGAGCGACGACAAGGACAACGAGTATTTCTCCGATGGCCTGTCCGAGGAGCTGCTTAACCTGCTGGCGAAGATCCCGGCTTTGCACGTCGCGGGCCGCACTTCGTCGTTCCAGTTCAAGGGTACCAACGAAGACCTGCGTCTTATCGGTGAGAAACTCAATGTCGCCAACGTGCTCGAAGGCAGCGTGCGGCAATCCGGCATGCAGCTCAGAATCACAGCGCAGCTGATAAACGCCGACACTGGTTATCACCTCTGGTCGGAAACTTACGATCGTGAGCTAACCGATGTATTTGCGATCCAGGATGAAATTGCGTCAAACGTCGTTACTGCGCTGCGCTTGAAGCTGCTCGGCGAGGAACTGCCGATCGCCTCTCACGGCACCGACAACATCGAAGCCTACAATCTGTACCTGCGTGCCTTGTACCTGTCAGATCGAACGACAGAGGCGGATTTCCTCAACGCGATGGAAGCGCTGAAGCGGGCTGTCGAGATTGACCCGAACTACGCCCAGGCCTATGCACTTATGGCCGACACCTATCAACTTTTGGTTAGCGGTTTTGTCAGTAGCGGCTCTGAAAATTTTACTGAGGGCTTTGCCCAGGTTCGCGCGTACGCCGACAAGGCACTGGAACTGAACCCCAATCTTCCGGAGGCGCTGTTCGCCAAGGCGAGTGTGGTCTGGGCTGGTGACCTGAACGTTGATCTGTCCGCAGAGTACTATGCGAAAGCGCTGCAGCTGGACCCGCACAATTCCGCGGGATCCGGCTGGCTGAGTTTCCTGCGCCTGGCGCAGGGCCGGCATGCAGAGGCAATCGAACTTGCCGAGCAAGCCCTCAAAATCGACCCGCTGTCAATTTCTGCGCTGCGATCACTGGGCGACACCTATCGTATCGCCGGTCGTTTTGACAAGGCGAAAGAAACCTATAACAAGGCCCTGGAACTGCAACCGGATACTGCTCGCGTCAATGGTCGCCTTGCCCGCATGGCCCTGGCCAGCGGTGACTTCGAGACGGCGGCTACGCACATTGCTCGCGAGCCAGTCCAGTGGGCCAGAGAAATGTACGCGATCATGCTGAACAGCAAAGGTGAGAACAGCGAAGCTCTGCAAGCCGCCGCACTCGCGTACGAGCAAGCCTACGGCCTCTCAAATTCCTACCAGCTGGCCGAAATCTACGGCTTCGTCGGTGACCTCGATAACGCGTTCAAATGGCTTCAAACCGGCATTGATGTGCGAGACCCCGGTATGCCCTGGATGACAACGTCGGAGTTTCTCGTGGTGGCCCACGACGACCCGCGCTGGGCGTCGATGTTGGAGCAGGTCGGTCTCTGACACCCACTCTTCTCATTTTCAAATAGGTGTTTTTCGCAATGGTGCGGTCTGCGCCAGCGGCTAGACTGAACGTGAAAAAGGAGGACAAACAAGGGAAAAGAATCATGTTCAGCATCGAAGCCATCATGAGCACAGATCTGATCACGCTGCCGCCCACGGCGACACTGGCCGAGGCGCGCACACTAATGCATACCAATCGCATCCACCACCTGCCTATTGTCGAGGGCGACACCCTGATCGGTTTGATTACGCTGACCACTGTACTGGCAGCGACAGATTCGTTCCTTCGCGACCCGGAAAACCGTATCCATGCCAACGAGGTCCTGGTTAAGGACGTCATGGTCACCGATATCGCTACGATCGATGAACACGCGAGCCTGAGACAGGCAGCGCTGTTCATCGAGAAACATCAGATTGGCTGTCTGCCCATCGTCACGAAAGGCATACTCCGCGGCATCATTACCGATACAGACTTTGTCGGCGTCGCAATCAACCTGCTCGAACTAACCGAAGAAACCGAGCCGGTCGACCAGGAATACGCCTAGGCCACCTGCTCTTCCTCATCATTGTCCAGGCGGCGCGGTCGTCGCCGGGTTAGCGCGTGTTGTGCGTCACGCTCCGATCCAATCAGGATTGCAATCCAGCGCGTACGTTTGTCGCTTTCGAGCGCGAGCTTGAGCGTCATCGTCAGCGGTACCGACAACAGCATTCCCACGGGTCCAAACACCCACCCCCAGAACACCAGGCCAAAAAAAACGACCAGCGGCGAAAGGCCAACGCCGTAGCCCATGAGTCGCGGCTCGATGATGTTACCGAAGACCATATTAATCGCCACAAAGCCGACTGCGGTCGCCGACGCTTCGCCAGGACCAAGCTGCACGAGCGCGATCAGGACTGCCGGCACGGCTGCGATGATCGAGCCTATTGTCGGAACGTAATTCAGCAGGAACGCGAGCATCGCCCACAACAGAGGAAAATCCACACCGAGTGACCATGTCAGCAATCCGGCCGCCAGCCCGGTCGCCATACTGACGACGGTCTTGATACCGAGGTAGTTACCCAGGTTTGCCAGGAATACCCGCGGCCGCTGCAGCGACTGTGTGCTGCGGCCAAACGCTGCAGCAACTTTCGTTTCGACAGTCGACGCTTCGAGCAGCATGAAGATCATCGTAAAGATGATCAGAAAGAAATTCGTCAGCACATCCTTGAGACTGTTGAGTATCGTCGCGGCGAGCCCCATGGCCCACCCAGGGTCGATCATGTCACCCAGTGATTCAAAAGCTTCCTCGCCATTAAATACCCTGCCGAAAAACTCGACGGCGCCCTGCACGATGACATCGAGCCTCGCCTGGTAGGACGGCAGCGCTGCTGTGAACTCCGCAATCGACGAGCCGACGATCGCGCCAACGACCCCGAGTACCAGCATGATGACAGAAACAATAATAAGTACGGCGAGAACGGACGGGATGCGGTGCTTCTGCATCCATAGCATCGGACGCACGGTAATCAAGGCGAGGAACGCAGCGACAAGAAACGGTACCAGAAGGTCCTTGGCCATTTGCAGGCCAATAACGATGACAATGACGGCAGCGAAACTGATAACTGCGCTGCCCTTGTTTTGGTAGGCGTCGTTCAAACGACCAGGGACCCCTTTGCTGATGCCGCATCATCGCATAAGATTGAACAACCTGTCGAAGAGCGAAAACCCATGACTGCAGTTAACTCTCAAATGCTCGCACTGGGCACCCGTGCGCCGGACTTTTCCCTGCCCGATCCCGAGGGCAACATATATTCGCTGGCTGCCAGCACCGGGCCCTGCCTGATCATGTTTATCTGCAATCACTGCCCGTTCGTGCATCACGTCCGCAAAGAGCTGGCGCAAGTTGGCCGGGACTATGGTGACTCTGTGGCGATCTTCGCAATCAACAGCAACGATGCCGAGACGCACCCCGGGGACAGCCCGGAACGGATGAAGCAGGAGGCGCTCGACTGGGGCTATTCGTTCCCCTACCTGGTCGACGAAGACCAATCTGTCGCCAAAGCCTATCGCGCCGCGTGCACGCCCGACTTCTACGTCTTTGACGCAACGAGGAAGCTCGTCTACCGCGGCCAGCTGGATGCAAGCCGGCCGTCAAACAATGTTCCTGTCGATGGCTGCGACCTAAGGGCGGCACTCGATGCCGTGATTGACGGCCGCGCGGTCAGCCCCGACCAGGCGCCGAGCATCGGCTGCAACATTAAGTGGAAACGAGGCAATGAGCCCGAGTATTACTGACCGCGAGGCGTATAAAGCTCCGCTTCTTCATCGCTTATTTGAATGATCTTGACGCGCCAGCGTGCCAGCGTCGTACTAATGCGCAGCTGGTATGTGCCGCTGTCCTTGAAGAGCTTGATGCCGTTGCCTTTTCGTTGCGTGCGCAGGACCCGTCCGACATGTCGCCCACCGTGCGCCTCAACGAGTGAAATTTCGAGTGCAACAAAATTTTCGTAGTCAGCATCGAGACGCCAGTCGAGCAACCACGGCGATTCCACCGTAAACATGGAGGTGGTCGTGTTTTCGTTACCCGAAAACTCTTTGACGATCCTTTCAGCGTGCGCAAACGGAGCGGCCAGCAACAGCCATAAGACAAGATGTAATTTCTTCATCCAACAGATCCCTTGTTCATTATTTTTCCCGCCGTTCGTTCGTTTGACCCGCATCAGCAGTCACCGTTCATTGCGGCAATCCAGTCGCTGATCAGTTTGACACCTTCCGTATGAATCGCGCTTCTGCCGAGTTCGGGCATGGCGATCGCCGGGTCCGTATGTTGCAACCGGAAAACCAGGATCGAGTCCTGCGGCCGACCTGGGTAGATGTCGTAGGGACGATCTCCACTGCCACGCCCCACGGCCACCGGGGTCTTACAAATACCATACAAGCGATCCAGTGGCGCGTCGATATTGAGGTGCAATGCGGACGTGTCTGCTGCACCCTTCGGGTTGTGGCAGTGCGCACAGTTTGCATCCAGGTAGGCACGAGCACGATCCTCGAGCGTAGCGTCGCCGGGCTCGGACCAACGCACCCCTTGCGGCGCCGTTCCGTCGTATCCGCTGAGCATCCCGCTTGCGACCCAATTCATTAACTGCGATTCAGGGTTGCCCCACCATGAGAAGTTACGATTGAGTTGCCAGCCTTTGGGCCCGATTGGGCGGAGTTCTTTTGCGGTGTGGTCTGTTACGTGGCAGCCCGCGCATTGATTGGCGTCAGGGACGACGTATGTGATTCTTTCATTTGTATCGCCCTGAACAAGAACAATGTCACGTTGATCACCGGCAATCTCAAGAGTTGCCTCATCCTGTGAAGAATTCCATACGTACGGAAAAGCCCTCCAGCCGTCGGCATATTTCACCAGGAGCCTGGTCTCTATCAGTACGTAAGTATGCAGATCGAGACTTCCGTCATTTTGCAGATCCGCCTCGCCTTCTTTCTGCTGCACGTATAGCAAGCCACCACTTTCTTTTAGTTTCTCGTAATGAAACGTCTTGCTGATGATCGTACCGACCGGAAAGTCCAGTTCGCCGTCATCCTGATATACGACAGCCGTATCTCCGGGCTTCCACACAGTGCGAAGCTTCAAGGCATAGTCGCTGAACAGGGGGCTGTTGAGCTCGTAGGGCACGACACCGTCGTTGAGTTCGAGGCTCGAGCCATCGGCAGATATCAAGCCCCAGTCACTAAGTAGCGCAGGTGGATTGTCCGCCGCATGCAGGACTACCGGTCGCGATGCCGGTTCACAGGCAACCAGCAATGCGCCAAGCGCGATAAGGCCGGGGATTGAGCGCATGTCTATCCGAGCGGTGCGGCAAGTACGACCGGCGGTAATTTTTCGTGCCGGCAACTGTGCTGCGCGGCTCCCACGACAATATCGGCGCTGCCGTTCGGCAAGTCTGCATTCAGGACCTGCGCTCCGTCGTTATCCACGCAAATGGCGTATTCGGTCAACAGGTTGCCATTAGCATCGACCTTCTCGGCATTGAAGTAACCATCCCAGAGCACGTCCGGCAGGCTACCGGTCAACCCAAACACTGCTACTTTCAACGCCTTCAGATCGAGCCCATCGGGTGACGAGCCACCGCCCGAGAGCCTGTTGCCATAGATGTAAATCGTTTCCGGATAGGGGTCGTAGGCATCGCCCATGTCGCGAATGCCTTCCCAGCCCGTCGCGTAGTAGCTGCTAATGATGATATTGGCCGTATCGTTGTCAGCGATATCGTTGTCGAAGATCTCGACGCGGTCATTGGAGTTGATGACGATGCCCGACCCTGCCGGAACGCTTGCGACTGGCGTGCCTTCGGCACCAAAGTTGTCCGTGTTGTTGCCAACAACGGTGTTTTGGTAGACGCGGGTGCTGTGACCGGGCTGCGGCAGATCCGGCATATTGAAGACCAGTATGCCACCCGTATTTTCGTTGGTGATATTGCCGTAAACGTCTGCGTAAAACGTATTCTCGATTTCTATGCCTGCGACATTGCGCTCGGCTCGGTTGTTGCGCACAACGACATTGCGCGACTGGCCAACGTAGATACCGGCATCAGATGCGCCGATCGCAACGCTCTCTTCAAGGAGCACGTTTTCAGTCTGCACAGGGTAAATACCGTACGCGCCATTCTTTTCATCGGGACCATTGGTCCACTCTGTGCGAACGCGCCGGATGACGATGTTGCTACCTTCGTTGATCTTGAGTGCATCACCTGCCGTGTCCTCGATCGCAAGATCTTCTATCGTGAAGTCACTGGCACTCACCAGCAGGCCTTCTGCTCCCTGGACCTGGCCCTTGAAAGAGAGGATGGACTTGTCCATGCCCTCCCCACGAATAGTGACGCCGGACACATTTAGTGACAGGCCACGATTGATCGGGTGCACTCCCGCCGGAACCACAATCACGTCGCCTGGCTTGGCCGTTATCAACTGCGTCTGCAACTGCTTCTGATAATCGAGCGACGCAGCATCGGGTGGCTCGGACGAATCTTTGCTGCAGGCGCCGACCAGCACCAGCACCGATAGAGAAAGGAACTTCAGTTTGTCCACGCGCCAACTCCCGGCCGTTGAATTTTGTGCGTATAGGTTACCATCGTGCCGTGAAACGTCCTTTGACAATTATCCTGGTGGCCTCGACCGCGCTTGCTGTCATGTCCCTGGTGTATTTCCTGCGAGTTGAGTGGTTTTTGCTCGCCGCGTGGGCCAAGGTGATTGCGTCGACCGGATTTCTCGCTACCGCGATAAGCGTGGGCGCCCTGCAGCACCGTTACGGCCGAATTCTTTTTCTAGGCCTGCTTCTGTCCTTTGCCGGTGACATGATGTTGATAAGTGCTTCCCAAGCCAGATTCTTGCTTGGCCTGGGAAGCTTCCTGCTGGCACACCTGGCCTATATTTCGGCATTCGCCACGCTCGGTTTGAGTCGAAAATGGGCCCTGATCTCCGCATTGCCCGTGTTGCTGTCAGCCGCTGTGGCAACGCTCTGGTTGACGCCATACCTTGCCCCGCATCTCATCTTGCCTGTCCATGCCTACGTTGGCGTGATCAGCCTGATGGTCATTGCCGCATTCGCCAGTAAGGGCGCCGGCGCTTCGACACTTGTCGTTGTGGGCGCGGTGCTGTTTTTCGTATCCGACCTCTCTGTTGCCGCGCAACGCATTGTCGTTGTCGACTTTCCCACCCTCATCTTTGGCTTGCCGATGTATTACGCCGGTCAGCTTTGCCTGGCGCTGAGCAGTTCGCAGTCTTCGTCCCAGTAGGGTGTGCCGGAGAAATACTCGACCAGGTAGTCGATAAAGGTCCGTACACGGAATGACAGGTGTCGGGTCGGCGGATACACGGCGTACGCCGGTACCGTCGGCCACTCGAAGTTCGTCAGAACGGGAATCAACGCACCGCGCCTGATGCTGTCGCCGGCGATGAAAGTTGGCTGGGCTACAATTCCCAGGCCGTTCACGGCCAGTTGTGACAGAAAGTCGCCGCTGGTCGCTGTCAGCGAGACATTCACATCAACTGCGTGCTCAACGCCACTTTCATCACGACAGGTCCAACGCGCCGGGTCAGCCAGGTTTCCGTACACGAGGCAACGGTGACTGCGAAGGTCCTCGGGCGTCTCGGGGGTACCGTTTTTTTCGAGGTAAGCCGATGACGCGCAAACGACCATGTGCGAGTCGAACAGCCGCCTCGCGATCAGGGAAGAGTCTGAAAGCCGGCCGATACGCAACGCGAGATCGGCACCTTCCTGAACAAGATCCACGCGCCGGTCGTTGAGGTCGAGGTCGAAACTGACCTTGGGGTGAGTCGCGGCAAACTCGCTGATCGGCCTGTACATGTGCCGGATACCGAACGATAACGGCAACGCAACGCGTAGTCGCCCGCGAAGCTCGCCGTGCTCCTGGTGAATAGCGGCCTCGGCCTCATCCAGGTCAGCAAGAATACGGGCACAACGCTCGTAAAAACTGCGCCCGGTATCTGTCAGGTTCAATTGCCGCGTCGTGCGCTGTAACAACTGCACGCCCAGACGCGCCTCAAGTGAGGAGATTCTGCGACTGACAGCCGACTTGGCCATATCCAGCCGGTCCGCGGCTGCCGTGAAGGATCCCGCCTCAACCACGGCCACAAACGCCCGCATATCGTCGAATTTGTGCATATTGTTGCTTTTTTCAGAACAATCTTATTATCAATATACTGTTTATTCTGTATTTCTCAATAGTCACACTTTGCGTCAACCAAGGTGTGGAGAGAAACATGAAAGTCCTGGAAATTAGCGCAAGCGGCAGACGCCATGATTCAACCAGTCGCATGTTGACGGCAGAGCTGATCGCAGCGCTCGAATCGCGCTACGACACTATCGACGTCACTCGCAGAGACCTGTCCGACGGCGTGCCTTTTGTTGACGAAGCATGGATAGAGGCAAACTTTACCGCTGGCGAAGAGCGCAACGAACAGCAGCGCGAGACGTTGGCCTATTCCGATACGCTTGTTGCTGAGCTGCAAAATGCGGATGTCATTGTTATGGGCGTGCCAATTTATAATTTCAGCATTCCGGCAGCGCTCAAAGCGTGGATCGACATGATCGCCAGGGCGCGCTTAACTTTCCGCTACACGGAGAATGGTCCACGCGGAATGCTCGAGGGTAAGAAGGTCTACGTCGTTGTCGCTTCGGGTGGCGTTGCCGTTGGAAGTGACTATGATTTCGCAACGCCGTATTTGCGTCATGCACTGGCGTTTATTGGTATTACCGACATTGAGTTTATCGCTGCCGAGCAGCTGAACAGCCGCCCGGATGAGTCGATCGATGCTGCGCGTGTTCGCATTGCGGACCTTGTATACACATCGTCTGACCTCGCGGGTCAGGCGGCTTAAAGAGGCTAGAGAAGATGTTTCAGGTTGTACGTTCAGACAGTCGCGGCGCGGCTGATCACGGTTGGCTCAAGGCGAAACACACGTTTTCGTTTGCTGACTACCACAACCCCGAGATGATGGGCTTTGGCCCGCTGCGAGTGATTAATGAAGATCGCATCGCGCCGAGCCAGGGATTTGGCACGCATCCGCACAAGGACATGGAAATCGTCACCTACATCATTGAAGGTGCGCTGGAACACAAAGACAGTATGGGCAACGGCTCTGTGATCCAGGCAGGCGATGTGCAGCGAATGACAGCCGGAACCGGCGTGTTCCACAGTGAGTTTAATCACTCTGCCGACCAGTCAGTGCATTTGCTGCAGATCTGGATTCTGCCGCGCAAATCATCGTTACAACCCGGCTATGAACAGCAGCACTTCACTCGTGAAGACAAGCTGAACCAATGGCGGCTCGTTGCATCGAGTGACGGACGCGACGCATCGATGACCGTGCACCAGGCGGTCGACTTGTATGCCAGCGTGCTCGAGGCTGGCAACGAGTTGCAGCATTCTTTCGCCGAAGGTCACAGCGGCTACCTGCAAGTTGTGTCCGGCTCGGTAGCAGCAAACGGCGAAAAGCTGGACGCTGGTGATGGTGCAGCTATTCACGAAGTAGACTCACTAACCGTGACTGCCATCAATGATGCCGAGGCAATACTGTTCGATATGGGTTGAGGCCAGCGCTTCGCGCTAGAATGGCGATATGCGTTATTACCCCTTGGTTGTTGCCGCGATTCTGGCATCCTGTACAAGCCACGGCGGTACTACTGTGACCACGATTCAGGAGGTGCAGGGAAACAGCGACGCCAGCCCTTTGCTGGGCGAGGTCGTCACCGTTGAGGGCCTTGTCACTGGGGATTTCCAGGAACGTGACGGCGACACCTCTCGCAATCTCGGTGGCTTTTATATCCAGGGTACTCCCGACGCTGATGCTGCCACGTCAGATGGTATCTTCGTCTTTGATGGCGACAGCCCCACGATTGACGTGAATGTTGGCGACACCGTTCGCGTCAGCGGAACCGTCTCCGAGTACTACGGCGAAACACAGATCAGCGCTCCGACAGTCTCGGTAATCGGCACAGGCGAACACGAAGCCGTGCCAGTCAACTTGCCCGCGGCCGGAACAATTGCGAATAGCGACGGAGAGCTTATTGCCGACCTCGAACGCTACGAGGGCATGCTCATCACTTTTCCACAGACCTTGACGGTCAGCCAGCTTCGCAACCTCGGGAGATTTGGCGAGATACTGCTTTCCGAGGGCGGGAGACAGTACTCGTTCACCAACCGCAACGTGCCTGACATAGCCGCTTACTCAGCTCATCTCGAAGCCATCGCTGTGCGCCGTATCCACCTGGATGACGGTTTGCGCAGTGAGAACTCGGGCCAGGCCCTCGCGATTCGCAACGGCGATGAGGTCACCAATCTCACCGGCGTATTGCGTTACTCACGAGGCAGCGGTGGGTCCGGTACGGAAGCGTACCGCCTGATGCCGACAATAGAGCCGGATTTTGACACTGTGAATCCGCGACCAGACGCGCCGACCGTTGATGGCACGCTGCAAATTGCGACGTTCAATCTGAACAACTATTTCTCCAACATTGATACTGGTCAAAGCACGTGTGGTCCAAGCGGTGAGTCCGGGTGCCGCGGTGCTGACAGTGACGAGGAGCTCAGCAGGCAGCATGAAAAGATCATTACCGCCCTGTCGATGATGGATGCCGACATCATCGCGGTAATCGAACTTGAGAATAATGCGAGCGATGCGTCGCAGTCCATCGTCGACGGGCTGAACGCGAGGATAGGTGCAGGCACCTACGACTTCGTCGACACAGGCACGATCGGCACCGATGCCATCAAGGTCGGGCTGCTATACAAGCCAGCAATGGTGCAGCCGTTTGGGGCTTTCGCTGTGCTCGACAGCAGCGTGGACGTTCGCTTCAACGACAACCGCAGCCGTCCGGTTCTTGCGCAGACTTTTGACACCGTATCCGGCGAGGAGCGCTTTACCGTGTTAGCCAATCATCTCAAGTCAAAGGGCTCGAGCTGTGACAGCGACGGCGACCCTGACATCGGAGACGGCCAGGGCAACTGCAGCGCGACCAGGACGATGGCCGCGGCGGCGATGGTCGACTGGATCGCAACCGACCCGACGTCGAGTGGAGACGCCGACTTCCTCGTAATTGGTGATTTCAACACCCACACGATGGGCGATGCGATAACACGGTTCGAGAGCGCTGGATACATCAACGTTGCGGAAACACTCATCGGCGCCAGCGGCTACTCGTTCGAATTCGCCGGGCAATTCGGGACCCTTGATCACGCGATGGCCTCGCCGGGCCTGGCATCGAAAGTCGTGGATGCGGCCGAGTGGCACATCAATGCGGACGAGGCGCAGATTAACGACTTCAACCTCGAATTCGGGCGCGATCCTGCCCTGTTCGACCCGGCCAGCCCTTACCGCGCCTCGGATCACGACCCTCTGATTATCGGATTGGAGTTCTGATTGTAAATAAGTCTTGACTTAATTAAGCGACTACTTAATACTTCGGGCATGGATACCTTCATCGCCCTTGCCGACCCTACGCGCCGCCGCATCATTGAGTCTCTTGCACTCGGTGAAACGTCATTCGGCGACCTCGCCGACCAATTCGAAATGAGCCGCCCCGCTGTCTCGCAGCACCTCAAGGTGTTGCGCGAAGCCGGCATCGTTACGGCGCGCGCAGATGCGCAACGTCGCATCTACAGCCTCAGCGATGACGCACTCGATGAAATCGACGAGTGGCTCGGCAAGGTACAGAAATTCTGGACACAACGTCTCGACAAGCTCGAACAGCTGCTTGCGGATGAATAGGAGGAGAAGAACGATGAGTGAATACGGTGAACTGATTGATGACAGGACAGTGCGTTTTGAGCGCACCCTGCCCGGGCCCATCGAACGTGTATGGAGTTACATTGTTGAGAGTGACAAGCGTGCCAGGTGGCTTTGTGCCGGCGATATAGGGCCCGGTAATGACGGCCCTGTGGATATGCATTTTCACAACGCGACACTGTCCAGGGCCGAAGACATTGCGCGCCCGGAAAAGTACAAAGACATGCCAGAGGAATTGTTTTTCACAGGCAAGGTCACCCGCTGGGAACCACCTCACGCGGTCTCGCACATCTGGGATTTTGAAGACGAGTCGTCGGAGGTGTGCTACGAGCTCGAAGACCTTGGCGATAAGGTGCGCCTCGTGCTAACCCATCGTCGCCTTGAATCCAGCGATACAATTCTCAGTGTCAGCGGTGGCTGGCACACGCACCTCAACATTCTTGTCGACGTGCTGGAAGGCAGAGAGCCGCCCGCATTCTGGGAGGCGCACACCAGGTTCGAAGCAGAATACGAAGAGCGCCTTGGCGTGTAGTCAGGATTCGTTGTGCTGGGCCGGCTTCGCAACAGGGGGCCGGAACAGCACGACGCCGAACCAGATCGCGAACGCCGAAAACACGAAGGCGCTCGTCGCAAGCTGAACCACCTCATGCACTATGGCCGCCTTCGCCAGCATCACACCGACCATCGCAAAGTGCAGAAAATTTCCAAGCGCGACCGGTCGAGCATAGATGCCCCCGATAAGGATGCCCCTCGCTGTCCAGTTGAGAATGGCAAAGCCAAGGTATAACGCTCCCATCATCTGGATGAGCAACAACATCGTGTTGTTCGGAACGACACCATGGGTTTCGAGTACCTTTTCCGGGAAGTACGACGTGATCAGTCCCGCTATCGCGAGGAAGATCGCGCTCAGTGCCATTAAGACTCTTGTGTGCATGTTTTGGCCTGTTAATCGAGTTGCCGCAATAGTAGCAGCGCATCCAAACGAACGGTTTCTATCGCCACAATAATTACCTCTATTGCCTCCTCCGCTTCAGGTAAGCAAGATATATCGCTGTGACGACACCTACCGTCGCTATTGCGGCCAGCAGCATGAAAAGATCGGAAAACCCACCGACGCCAGGGGTCGCGTCGAGTATGCGTCCGGCGATCGGAGCGAAGAATATTTCCGGCGTAAATCCGACAACAGAAATCATACCAACAGCCGCTCCCGTGATGTGCTTAGGCGTGCCGGTTTCCTGCAACAGCGCAAAGTAAATACCGCGCAAAGCGAAAACAGCGAACAGGCTAACTGCGAGATTCATATAAATGACACCGTGACCGATCGATTCAGGCATCAGGACCGACAGCGCGGCGTACACGATTGAGAGTATGAGGAAGAAGGCAGCTATGCATCGCGTTGCGTCGAAACGATCAGCGACCCAGCCTGCGAACAACGCTGCGAAAGGCCGAATATAGGCAGCCCATGACATCAAACGTGCGCCTTCGACTTCGTCCATGCCGAGAACTTCGACGAGATACAGTGAATAGTAGTCGACTGCCTTGTAAGTACAGTAGGCGCACACGACGACCGCGGCCTGCATCCAGATGATCGGCCTGCCCAGCACCACGGCCATGTTGGGAAGTGGGTTAAGACGCGCCACCGCTTCGTCGCGCGGCGCGGGT
>Ga0316201_10000115_pt1 | contig 34399 bp, 31 predicted proteins | sample CS6wburrow_MG_FD_204516 | JGI IMG/M metagenome (GOLD analysis project Ga0316201, IMG submission 204516) | Coastal sediment microbial communities from Delaware Bay, Delaware, United States - CS-6 worm burrow | ecosystem: Environmental > Aquatic > Marine > Coastal > Sediment | place: USA...
TCAGAGGCTGCGGCCGCATGCGTCAGGTTCGCAACAAATTCTCTTTCGCGTTCCTCGCTCAAGCCGCGGTGCTTTGCCATCATCAGCGTCACCAGCAGGATCGACAGCAACTGCGTGGTAAAGGCTTTCGTGCTTGCAACGCCAATCTCCGGCCCGGCCTGCGTCATCATGACAAGATCTGATTCGCGCACCATCGAGCTGTGTGCGCTGTTACAGATAGTTAGCGAACCCAGGTAGCCCAGGTCTTTGGCCATTCTCAGTGCTTCGAGTGTATCGGCCGTCTCTCCCGATTGAGACAAGGTGACGAACAACGTGTTCTTCGGCACGAAGACGTGGCGATAGCGGTACTCGCTCGCAATCTCGACGTGAGTTGGCACGCCCGCAATTGCCTCTATCCAGTACTTACCAACGCAGCCGGCGTTATAGCTGGTACCGCAAGCGACGATATGAATGTTCTCAACCTTGTCGAGTAGCTCTGTCGCTCTGGGCCCTAACGACTCGGGGATCACGCGTTGATTCGAAACACGCCCGTACAGCGTGTCCGCCAATGCGCTTGGCTGGTCGTGGATTTCTTTCAGCATGAAGTGGTCGTACGGCGCCTTCTCCGCAGACGCGCTGTTCCACTCTGTCTCATGAACTTCGCGCTCTACAGCATTGCCGTCAGCGTCGACGATGCGGACTCCATCGCGACGAATCTCCGCGAGGTCGCCCTGCTCCAGGTAGATGAAGCGCTGTGTCACGGGTAACAGTGCCGGCACGCCACTGGCTACAAAGTTCTCCCCATCGCCGAGACCAATAACCAGCGGGCTTGCAACACGAGAAACTACGATTCGGTCAGGGTCTTCGGCATCAACGACGAGAAGCGCATAGGCGCCCTGAAATCGCTCCACAGCCTTGCCGACCGCTGCTACAAGATCAAGCCCCTCATTCAGGTAGTGATGCACCAGGTGTGCGGCGACTTCGGTGTCAGTTTCCGACTGAAACTCGTAGCCCTCGGCTTCGAGCTCGGTCTTGATTGGCTGGAAGTTCTCGATGATACCGTTGTGAATGACGGCCACGCGGTTTCCGGAAAGATGCGGGTGGGCGTTGTTCTCGGTGACGCCACCATGCGTAGCCCAGCGTGTGTGCGCCACCCCGATTCGACCCTCCAGTGGTGAGCTCGAGAGCTTCTCTGCCAGTTCGGCGACCTTGCCCGTCGTTCGACACAGGCCAATCTTCCCATCATCGTCCACCACGGCAACACCGGCAGAGTCATAGCCACGATATTCGAGTCGCCTGAGTCCTTCGACCAGGACAGGGACGATATCTCTTTCGGCAATTGCGCCGACGATTCCACACATATCTTAGCTTCCTTTCTTGACAGGCTTCTTCCAGCCTCGAATGCTCATCTGCTTGGCCCTTTCAAGCGTCAACTGGTCATCGGGCGTGTCTTTCGTGATCGTCGACCCTGCGCCAATGGTCGCATTCCTGCCAACCTCAACCGGCGCTACCAGCTCGACCCCCGAGCCGATAAACGCACCATCGTTGATCGTCGTCTTGTGCTTGTTGGCACCGTCGTAGTTGCATGTGATCGTGCCGGCGCCGACGTTTACGCCCTTACCGATTTCTGCGTCGCCGATGTAGGTCAGGTGATTGACCTTGCTGCCATCGGCCACCGTACTTTTCTTGATCTCAACGAAGTTGCCGACCTTGACGCTGTTGGCCAGCTCCGCGCCGGGGCGCAGTCGGGCGAAAGGCCCGATCTCACAGTTATCACCGGTACTCGATGCTTCTATGTGACAGTTCGAGTGGATGACGGTACCGGCGCCGATACGGCTATCCCGAACCAGGTTGTTCGATTCGATAATCACGCCGTCGCCGAGCTCGACATCACCCTCGAAAACCGCGTTCACATCGATGAACACGTCCTTGCCGCATTTCAGGGTGCCCCTGATATCTACGCGCGCCGGGTCTGCAAATCCAACGCCCTCGGTCATGAGCTCATCGACCAGGCGCGCCTGCAACGCGCGCTCGGCTTCCGCCAGCTGTTTCTTGTCGTTGATACCCATCACCTCCACCGGGCTGCCCGCCTTGATACCGTGCACCGTAACGCCGTCGTTAACAGCCATGGCAATTACGTCTGTCAGATAATACTCGCCTTGTGCGTTGTCGTTGCTCAGATCGCTGAGCCAGCCCTTAAGTTTGTCCGCGGGACACAGCAACACACCCGTGTTGATCTCATTTACCGCTTTCTCATCCGGGCCCGCATCCTTTTCCTCAACGATGCAACTAACGCTGCCGTGTTCGCGAATAATGCGGCCATAGCCTGTCGGATCTTGCATATCGACGGTCAGAACCGCCATATCATCGGTCGGTGTCTCGCCCAACAGAATCGCCAGCGTCGCCGGCGTCAGCAGCGGTACATCACCAAACAGCACCAGGACGCGGTTGTCGTCCGGCGTCCCGGGCATTGCCTGTTGCATGGCGTGTCCCGTACCGAGCTGCTCTGCCTGCAGGGCCCAGCGCAGGGTCTCGCCCGCGTAGGTGGCCTGGACGGCCTCGGCGCCATGACCGTAGACGATGCAAATATCGTTTGCATTCAATGCTTTAGAGCAGTCCAGTACATGCGAAAGCAACGGCTTGCCGGCGAGCGGTTGCAGCACCTTGGGCAGCCTTGAGCGCATGCGCGTTCCCTGTCCGGCGGCAAGAATAATGATGCTCAGACCCAAGCGAAAATCTCCCAGACTCGTAGCCTGCGCATGATACATGAAGTGCCGGATTGCGAACTTGCTTCAGGTCTCGTTAATGCGTGTGACGTATGCTTGGCCTTGTGCGGAAACTTGTCATTTTGCCGCTCTTGCTGCTGGCCGCCTGCAATAGCGAGATCTATACCCGTCACGGCGTTACGGACGGTGACTCGTTCTACCTTGCGCCGCATGCGTTCCAGGACGACGACCCGGTCTTGCAGAGCTGGGTCTCGTACAGCCTCATGAAGAGCACCTGCCAGCTGGATGTGGGCGGCGAAATTCCGGCGCGAGTCAGCGACTACGGCTGCGAGCTCACAGCACGCCAGCACCTGCTGGACACCTGGGCTCAACAACGGCCACAGCATGTTGCTGCCGCCGACCCTTATCTCGACACGCTTGTCGACGTGCGCGACGCCGGTTACCTGCGTGAATACACCGTCCACTATTTCGGCCACAAGTCCTGGCAAGTGCCGGCAGAGTTACGGGCCGAAGAGTTTCGGCGCTGGCAACGCAAACACCTGCGCCGTCATCGGCCCGAAACACGCATCATCGGTTCCTGGGGCTATCACCAGCGATAGCCGATGTGCAGCATGAGAAGAGGGCCGTCTAGATTGCCCGCGTCGCGGCCCAGCACAACAGACGCGAGCACGTCTTCGTCACGCACGGTGCCGAAATCGAGAAAGTGTGCCCGCAGGCCAAGGGTCGCTCCGCCGCTGTCCGCATTCTCGCCGGCGCCGAAATCCAAAGTCATGCCGATGAATGGCCCGAGAGAGTCTTCTTCCCAGCTCTCGAACGCACCCGCCGAGTTGTAATCTGTTTCGAGCTGCGCGATATCAAGCAGGTGGTAGGCAAGGCCGGCGTCTAGCGACACCTTGCCCGGTTTTCCCAATCGCCATTTTAGCGACGCCGCGATGTAGAGATCACGTGCCAGCAGCTCGTCGAGAATCACCGGGATATCGCTATCGGTCGCCATGATGGCGCCCTCAAATCCAAACATTAAGTCGCCGCCACGAACAGCTTTCCAGGGCCAATGCACTGCGCCGCCGAGCCCATACCCGACCGACTTGAACGATCCGCCAACGACCGGTTGCAGATCGCCCAGCGCCGGCCAGGTCGGTAAGGCCAGCCAGATTTCGCCACGCGTCGTGTTGCTGCCTGGCTCGGCATCAGCAATCGCGGGGCCCGCAAGCACCGCGCTCGCCGCCAGCAGCAGTAGGCTATTGCTCAGGCTTCGCAGGGTTTTCGTCACGTCTCTCGCCCCCCCGGGGCAGGGTTGCCCCACCGTCAGTGTCGCCGGGTGCTGCGATCAAGAACGGATGACGGCCTGAGTAAAGGCTAATGGTTAGCTGATGCCACAAAAAAGGCCGCTTGAAAGCGGCCTTTTGGAATCGAGCGTTGCTGTGCTGTCGTTAGCGCTGGCCCTTGAGCTTCTGCGCTGCGCGATACCGGGCGCGGGCCTCTTCGAGCTCGGCCTGGGCACGGGCAACGTCCGTCTCTTGCGAGGCGCCCTTCAACGCCTCTTCAGCGTCTTTCTGCGCCGAGAGTGCCGCGGCTTCATCGAGCTGATCGCCACGCAGCGCCGTGTCGGCAAGCACCGTAACCTGGGCGGGCTGGACCTCCAGCATGCCCCCCGTTACGTAAAAGCTCTCTTCGTTGCCGTCCACGTCCTGCACGCGAACCTCGCCCGGCTTCAATGCCGTCAGCATCGGCGCATGGCGCGGCGCTATACCAACCTCGCCCATTTTCGCGGGCGCAAAGACCATACCGGCCTCACCGGAGTAGATCTCTCCCTCTGCAGATACGATGTCGACGTTGATGGTTGCCATTTGTGCGTCCTCTGTATCGCCGCATATCGCGGCGGTCAGTCGCTCCTACTGGAAGTTCTCGGCATTGGCGACGGCTTCGTCGATGGTGCCAACCATGTAGAAGGCCTGCTCCGGTATGTGGTCGTAGTCGCCGTTGACGATGCCGTTGAAGCCGCGGATCGTCTCAGCGAGCGTCACGTATTTGCCCGGCGAGTTCGTGAAGACCTCGGCGACGAAGAACGGCTGTGACAGGAAGCGCTGAATCTTGCGCGCCCGGTTTACAATCTGCTTGTCTTCTTCAGACAGCTCGTCCATGCCGAGAATCGCGATGATGTCCTGCAGCTCCTTGTAGCGCTGCAGTACCGCCTGTACGCCTCGAGCACAATCGTAGTGCTCCTGGCCGATGATCAGCGGGTCGAGGATTCGCGAGGTTGAGTCGAGCGGGTCGACCGCCGGGTAGATACCCAGCTCGGCGATGTTACGCGACAGTACAAGTGTCGCATCGAGGTGAGCAAAGGTCGTTGCCGGCGACGGGTCGGTCAGGTCATCCGCAGGTACGTAGACGGCCTGGAACGAGGTGATTGAGCCAGTCTTCGTGGAGGCGATGCGCTCCTGCAGAATACCCATTTCCTCGGCCAGCGTCGGCTGGTAACCCACCGCTGAAGGCATACGCCCCAGGAGCGCAGAAACTTCTGTTCCCGCCAGTGTGTAACGGTAGATGTTATCGATGAACATCAGGACGTCACGGCCCTCGTCGCGGAACGCCTCGGCCATCGTCAGGCCGGTCAGCGCGACACGCAGGCGGTTGCCCGGTGGCTCGTTCATCTGGCCGTACACCAGCGATACCTTGTCGATAACGCCCGAGTCGGTCATCTCGTGGAAGAAGTCGTTACCTTCACGAGTTCGCTCACCGACACCGGCGAATACCGAGTAACCGCCGTGCTCTTTAGCGATGTTGTTGATGAGCTCCATCAGCGTTACGGTCTTGCCAACACCGGCGCCACCAAACAGGCCGACTTTACCGCCCTTGGAGATCGGCATAATGAGATCGACCACCTTGATGCCTGTTTCGAGCAGTTCGGTTGTCGCGGCCTGGTCTTCGTAGCTCGGCGGTGAACGGTGGATCGGCATACGTACTTCTTCGCCAATCGGCCCCGCGTTATCGATGGGCGTACCGAGGACGTCCATGATACGTCCCAGCGTCTTCTCGCCAACCGGCACCGAAATCGGGCCGCCTGTATTCGTGACGTCCATACCGCGCTTCAGACCTTCCGAAGAGCCCATGGCGATCGTTCGGACCACGCCATCGCCCAGCTGCTGCTGAACTTCAAGCGTGATTTCCGCTTCATCAATCATCAATGCGTCGTAAACCTTCGGGATCTGACCCGCCGGGAACTTTACGTCCACAACAGCGCCAATTACCTGCACAGTAGTTCCGGTGCTCATCTTTTTTCCTTAGCCCATTCGGGCGAACCAGCCGCCCATAAAATTAACCATCAATGTGTCTAGCCAGAGACGGCAGCCGCGCCGCCGACAATCTCTGAAATTTCTTGTGTAATCGCCGCTTGCCGCGCCTTGTTGTACTGCAGCTGCAGGCCATCAATAATGTCGCCGGCGTTGTCTGTCGCCGATTTCATCGCGACCATCTTTGCCGCCATCTCACAGGCAAAATTCTCAACCGCGCCGCGGTATACCTGTGACTCGATGTAGCGCATCAGTACATCGTCGAGCAGTTCACCCGCGTCGGGTTCGTAAATGTAGTCCCAATGCGCCTGCAGGCTGTCATGATCATCGCCAACACCACTGGCCGGCAACAGCTGTGTCACCACCGGCTTTTGCGTCATCGAGTTCACGAACTCATTGTTGACGAGATACAGGCGATCAATCTGGCCCTCGCCGTAGGAGTCCAGCATGATCTTGATCGAACCGATAAGGTCATTTATGGCGGGCTTGTCGCCGAGGTGCGTCGCCGTACCAACGACGTTGCCGCCCATGCGCCGGAAAAATGCCACCGCCTTGGCGCCCACCAGGGCGAGGTCGATATCGACGCTCTCATCCTGCCACTTCGCGATCTCACCGATCATGCTCTTGAAGAGGTTGGCGTTGAGGCCACCACAAAGGCCACGGTCCGTCGAGATGACGATGTAGCCGACGCGCTGTACCGGGCGCTCCGTGAGGAACGGATGCCTGTAGTCGGGGTTGGCGTGAGACAGGTGGCCGATCACGCGACGAATACGCTCAGCATAGGGGCGCGATGCTTCCATCTGCCTCTGTGCCTTGCGAATCTTGCTCGCAGCGACTTTTTCCATCGCACTCGTGATCTTCTGCATGTTCTTTACAGAAGCGATCTTTGTGCGGATTTCCTTTTCGCCTGACATGTCTTTCCTGTTGGTAATGTCGCGCGCCGGGGCGCGCTCCTACAGCACTCTATTCGCCAGCAGCGCGCCCTGTAGGAGCGCGCCCCGGCGTGCGATTAGTAAGCGCCTTTCTCCGCAAACGCGTCGCAGATAGCCTTCAGCTTGGCCTCAACCTCGTCGTTGTAATCGCCGGACTCGTTCATCGCATCGAGATCGCCCTGGTGATTTGCGCGCGCGAAGTCATGCAATGCTTCTTCAAAATCCACGATCTTGGGCACTTCCACCTTGTCGAGGTAGCCTTCGTTCGCTGCGAACAACGACAGCGCCATTTCCGCAACTGACAGCGGTGAGTACTGCTTCTGCTTCATCAGCTCGGTAACACGTTCGCCGCGCTCGAGCTGCGCGCGTGTTGCCGCGTCAAGGTCAGAGGCAAACTGCGCGAATGCCGCCAGCTCACGATACTGAGCCAAAGCAAGTCGTACACCGCCGCCAAGCTTCTTGATGATCTTGGTCTGTGCCGCACCACCTACACGAGAAACAGACAGGCCTGCGTTAATCGCCGGGCGAATACCTGCGTTAAACAAGTCTGTCTCGAGGAAGATCTGGCCATCTGTAATTGAGATTACGTTCGTCGGTACGAATGCAGAAACGTCACCGGCCTGCGTCTCGATGATGGGCAACGCCGTCATCGAGCCCGTCTTACCTTTCACCTTGCCGCCGGAAACTTCTTCTACATGCGCCGCATTCACGCGCGATGCTCGTTCCAGGAGGCGCGAGTGCAGGTAGAAAACGTCGCCGGGGTAAGCTTCACGGCCCGGCGGACGACGCAGCAACAGTGATACCTGGCGATACGCCCAGGCCTGCTTGGTCAGGTCATCGAAAATAATCAGTGCGTCTTCACCCTTGTCGAGGAAGTACTCACCCATCGACGCGCCCGAGTACGGTGCGATGTACTGCATCGCCGGGCTGTCCGCGGCTGCGGCCGCTACGATAATCGTGTGCTCCAGCGCGCCCTCTTCTTCGAGCTTGCGAACCACGCCGGCGATCGACGAGGCTTTCTGGCCGATTGCCACGTAGATGCACTTAATGCCGGTGCCGCGCTGGTTGATGATCGTGTCTACAGCGACGGCCGTCTTGCCAGTCTGGCGGTCACCGATGATCAGCTCGCGCTGGCCACGGCCAATGGGCACCATCGAGTCGATCGACTTCAGCCCGGTCTGCACTGGCTGGCTGACCGACTGGCGCTGAATGACGCCGGGCGCAACCTTTTCAATCGGTGCGGACAGGTCCGTGTCTATCGGTCCCTTGCCGTCGATCGGCTTGCCGAGCGAGTCAACGACGCGACCCAGCAGGGCATCGCCGATTGGCACTTCAAGAATGCGGCCCGTCGTCTTGACCGTGTCACCTTCCGAAATGTGCTTATAGTCACCAAGAACAACCGCACCAACCGAATCCTGCTCCAGGTTAAGCGCCATGCCAAAGGTGTTCTGCGGGAACTCGAGCATTTCACCGTAGCGTGCGTCGGCCAGGCCGTGGATGCGAACGATGCCGTCGGTTACTGCGATTACCGTGCCAACGTCCCGCGCTTCCGCGGATGCCTCGAAGTTCTCGATGCGCTCTTTAATCAGCGTGCTGATTTCAGAAGCTTTGAGTGCCATTTCTTTTTCCTCTTTATTTGGTCAGTGCTGTCGCGAGGCCGTCAAGCCTGGCGCGCAATGACCCATCAATGACGACATCACCGGCGCGAATTACTGCACCGCCGATGAGCGTCTCGTCTATTTCTGTCGTTATGCGTACTTCGCGGCCGAGTCGCTTTTTCAGCGAGCCCGCCATTTCGTTGAGCTGAACGTCGCTGAGCGCAACCGCCGAGGTAACTACAGCATCGACTGTATTCTCGACGTCCGCCTTCAACGCATCGAAGTGTTCTGATATTTCCGGCAAAACCGCGACCCGATCGTTCTCGATTAGCAACTTCAGGAAGTTGGTGCCTCTGCTGTCGGCACCGGCGAGCTTGTCACTGCCAGCCTTCTCGAAAAGACCACTCAGGAACTCGAGCCGTCGCGCGTCACTGAACTCGGGATCGGTCAGGTAGTCGACCAATTCGCGCTCTCTGAGGAGCTGCCCTGCCGTTGCAAGCGACGCCGACCACTCAGCAAGCGCCCCGGCATCCTGAGCGATGTCGAAGATAGCCTGTGCGTAAGGTCGCGCTACTGTGTTGTTGTCGGCCACGATGCTCTCCGCTTACAACTCCTGGGCAAGCCGGCCCAGGATGTCTTCGTGCTTCTGGTCATCGATCTCGCGATTCAGAATCTTCTCGGCACTGGCAATCGCAATCGCCGAAACCTGGCCACGCAGCTCTTCACGCGCGCGGTTCGTTTCCTGCTCGATCTCTGCCTTGGCCGCGGCAAGCTGTCGCTCGCGCTCTTTGCTGCCATCGGCTTTACCGTCTGCAACAATTTCGTTCGCCCGGGCATGCGCCTGGTCGAGAATGCCGGTAGCCTGCTTGCGCGCTTCAGCAACGATGTCGTCAGCCTCTGCGGCAGCGCGGGCAAGGGATTCCTGACCCTTGTCGGCGGCGGCGAGGCCTTCCTCGATCTGCTTCTGGCGCTCTTCAAGCGCCGCCATTAGCGGCGGCCAAATGACCTTCATACAGAACCAGACGAAGACCACCATGGCGATCGTTTGGCCTGCGAGCGTTAAGTTGATATCCACTGCTTACTCCTAACGAAAAAACGTCAACGCCCGAACAGACCGAGCGTCAGTCGTTGTTTTTTCAGGCGCGTCTAACCGCCGGTCGCAGCTTGCAGCTGACCGATGAACGGGTTTGCAAAGGCGAAAAACAGTGCGATACCGACACCGATCATGGCAACAGCGTCAAGCAGCGCGACGACGATGAACATCTTCGTTTGCAGCATCGGTGCCAGCTCTGGCTGGCGTGCAGCACCTTCGAGAAAGCGGCCACCCAGAAGGCCCATTCCAATACCGACACCCAGGGCGCCAAGGCCAATCAAAAGTGCGACAGCAATAGCCGTCATGCCAATAACAGTTTCCATCAGTTTCTCCTAAGGAGGTTCCAGTTAAATTAATGCTTTTCCGATGCGAGACTTAAATAGACGATGGTCAGCATCATGAAAATAAAGGCCTGCAGCGTCACGATCAGAATATGAAAAACAGCCCACCCGAAGTGCAGTGGCAGCTGGTAAATACCAAGCAACGCGATCAGGATAAAAATCAGCTCGCCGGCAAACATGTTGCCGAACAGTCGCAAGCTTAACGATACCGGCTTGGCCAGCAGCGCTACGCTTTCCAGAATGAAGTTGAATGCAATAATCAGCGGGGCCGCGATCAGTCCGAGCCCCTTTGTCGGCGGAGCGATTGGATGTAGCGTCAGTTCCGCCACAAATCCGGTTACACCCTTGTTCTTGATCGTGTAAAAGATGATCAGGAAGAACACGGCAATCGACATACCGAACGTCACGTTGACGTCGGTCGTCGGCACGACTTTCATGTAAGGGATACCGATTGCCTCGGCGCCCAACGGAATCCAGTCGACCGGGATCAGGTCCATGAGATTCATCAGGAATACCCAGACAAAAATCGTGAGCCCCAGTGGCGCGATCAGCTTGCTTGTGCCGTGAAAGGTGTCTTTCACGCTGCTATCGACGAACTCGACGACAATTTCCACGGCCGCCTGAAACTTGCTGGGCTTACCTACGGATGTGCTCTTGGCAACACTCCGGAAAACCAGTACGAAAACGAGGCCAAGAAGTACCGACCAGAACATCGAGTCGACGTTGATGGCCATCGGGTTGCCCGCACATTGATTCCACACCCACTCACCACTGTCGGCCTTGCAGACCTGCAGGTTCTGGAGGTGATGGGAAATGTACTCGCTCGACGTCTTTTCGCCGTGTCCGCCTTCGCCTGCCATTGCTGTTCTCGCTACCCTATTCCTGTTCGCGGCCCATCAGGAGACCCGTCAAGGTCACCATCTGCGTCGCAATAAATGCTGCAAACAACGCTGCCGCCGAAAGCGGCTTTACCAGCGTAAAGACCAGTACAAACAACAGCACGGTCAACGCCAGCTTTCCCAACTCGCCGATGTAGGCCGCCCGAACCAGGGCTTGTGCCCCCGGATCCCGACGCGGTACTGCCAGCCGTAATGCCAAAAAAGCATTCGGGATGACGCAGACCAGGGCTCCCAGCAACGCCGAGTATCCCGCCACGTCTCCTAGAATGCTCCAGAGGACCGCGGCCAGGGTCGCCCCGACGCCAACCTGTACCGCCAGCATCTTCAGCATCACGGATTTGATGTCGTATGCCTCCGGCACTAAAAACGCCACGTCCATCGGGCTTACCGGCGGCTGGTGGCGCTTGAGGTTTTGGTCTTTCCAGGCGGGCCTGTAAATCGCGTGCGCATTATAGTGGGACCCCCACAGCAAGGCAACACGAAACCCTGCTAAAAACAGGATTTTCGGGGGGTCTTCCGCGGGGTGGGGACATTCTACTTTGCCGCTCCGCTGCAAAGTAGAATGTCCCCGATTCCTAGCAAAGTAGAATGTCCCCGATTCCTAGCGAATGTGCTTGAGGATGCCGTCCAGCTCGTCGAGGCTGTTGTAGCTTATGACCAGTTTGCCAGCGCCTTTTTTCGTGTGGTCCACACGAACCTTGGCACCCAGCTTCTCCGATACCTCGATTTCGAGGCGCCGAATGTCACCATCGACTGGCGCGGCCTTGCTCGAGGCCTTCTTGGAGGGGCCCGCCAGCATGTGCTTGACCAGCTTTTCAGTTTCCCGAACGGAAAGCCCCTTTTTTACGACCTGGCGAGCGGCGTCATATTGCTGCGTCGCATCGGTGATCGACAACAGTGCCCGGGCGTGGCCCATTTCGAGCTTGCGCTCCTCCAGGAGCGGCTTCACCTTGTCAGACAGGTCCTGCAACCGGAGCAAGTTGCTGACAGATGCCCGCGACCGGCCTACGGCCGAAGCAGCCTCGGCGTGGGTCAGGTCAAACTCCCGAATCAACCGGTCCAGCGCCCGCGCTTCTTCGAGCGGGTTCAGGTTTTCGCGCTGGATGTTCTCGATCAGCGCCATGGCGATCGCCGACTCGTCGGGAACGTCGCGAATAACGGCGGGAATCTCGGCGAGACCGGCTAGCTGGGCTGCACGCCAGCGGCGTTCGCCCGCGACTATCTCGTAGCGCTGTCCACCGCCCGTCGTGGCGATGGGTCTGGCAACGATCGGCTGAACGACGCCTTGCGCCTTGATCGAGTTCGCCAAATCCTCCAGGGAATCCTGCCGCATATCTACGCGCGGCTGGTACTGGCCACGCTGTAGCTGTTCGACCGGGATATGCTTGAGCTGGTCCTTGCCGCTGTCCCCTGAATCGGGGCGTGCCGCCGGCTTGCTGAGCAGTGCATCGAGGCCGCGGCCCAGGTGTTTCTTCTTTGCGTTCATTCGATAGTCCTAAACAGCTTCGGCCACGCGCGCGTCCTCGCGTCGCAGCACCTCTCCAGCCAATGCGAGGTAGGCGATAGCGCCGCGCGACGAACGGTCGTGCAATAACACGGGCCGACCGAAGCTGGGGGCCTCAGCGAGACGGATATTGCGCGGCACGATGGTCCGGAAGACCTTGCGATCAAAGTGCTCGATAAGCTGCATCGACACCTCGTTCGACAGGTTCACTCTCGGGTCGAACATGGTTCTCAGGATGCCGTACATCTCGAGATCCGGATTCACGGATTCACGCACCTGTTCAATCGTGTTGAGCAAGGCGCTCAAGCCCTCCAGCGCGTAGTACTCGCATTGCATCGGGATCAGCACGCCGTCCGCGGCCGTCAGCGCATTGATCGTCAACATGTTAATGGACGGCGGGCAGTCGATCAGGATGAAGTCATACAGTCCGGCCACCGGCGCCAGCGCCTTCTTGAGCTTCATCTCACGACCGATTTCCTGCAGCAGCGTGACTTCCGCCAGCGTCAGGTTCTCGTTGCCCGGCAACACGGCAAAATCACCTTCAGGTGCAGACACGATGGTGTCGGCCGCGGTGGCGTCGCCGAGCAGCACGTCACACGTCGAGTTCTCGACTTCCATCTTGTTAATGCCACAACCCATCGTGGCATTGCCCTGTGGATCCATGTCAACAAGCAGCACACGCCGCTGGGTCGCGGCAAGCGACGCAGCCAGGTTGACGCAGGTAGTGGTCTTGCCCACCCCGCCTTTCTGGTTTGCCACTGCAATAATTCGCGTCATGCGTTCAGCCTGATCCGCTTCCGGATGTTAAATGCGCCGCAGCAGTACAGCGTGCCGTGAACCCTTTTGCAGGCCCGGCACCTCGAGTTCCGTTACAACGCAACTCCATGATGTACCGCTCATTTGTTCGAGTTCTTCTGCCGGGTAGCGCCCTTTCAGCGCCACAAACACCCCGCCCTCTCCCACGTGATGCCCGGCTATTTCGACGAGACGCGGCAACGTCGCCAGCGCCCGGGCAATCACCGTATCAAAGCGCCGGCCGGGTGCATAGTCCTCGCCCCTGCCTTTGACCGCGATGACGTTCTCGAGCCCGAGCAGTCCTGCAGCGTGCTGTACGAACATAATCTTCTTGTTATTGCCATCGAGCAACGTGAACTGGCGCTCCGGCTCAGCAATGGCCAGCGGCAGCCCGGGGAAACCGGGTCCGGTGCCAACATCCAGCACCGTGTCGCCTTGCAGCAGCGGTCGCGCCACGAGGCTGTCCAGCAGGTGTGCGGAAATCATCTCGCGCGGATCGCGGATCGCGGTCAGGTTGACGCGCCGGTTCCATCGCTCGAGCTCGGTGAGCAACGTCATCAGTTTCTCAGCGGCGCCATCGGGAAGCGACTGTGCCAGCCGGGCAAGCGCGGATGTGATGTCCTCTTCGCGCACGCTCATAGGCGCTCCCTCACCCTAGTCGGTTTCGACGAGGTATTCCTGAAAGAACAGGATCATGGCCTGCTGGTACGCATCCCGGTTGGCCCGCTTGCGGTAACCGTGGCCCTCGTTAAGCGCGTTCATGTACCAGACCGACTGGTCGAGATCACGAAGCGCCTCTACCATCTGTTCCGCCTCCGTAACGGGGACGCGAGGATCGTTCTGGCCCTGCACAACAAACAGCGGCACGCGCATCTTGTCGACATTGTTCAGTGGGCTGATCTTCTCCAGGTGCGCACGCATCGCGGGGTCGCGCTCGTCGCCATACTCTACGCGCCGCAGGTCGCGACGATAGTCCTGCGTGTTCTCGAGGAAAGTCACGAAGCTACTGATGCCGACGACGTCCACGGCCGCCTTCAGCCTGTCGCTGTAATGCACAGCGCTGGCCAGTACCATGTAGCCACCGTAGCTGCCGCCAAAAACGGCCACGCGACCGGCATCGAGGTCAGGCTGTGTGTCTATCCAGTCGAGTAACGCCCCGATGTCCTTCACCGAGTCCTCACGCCTGAATCCGTTATCAAGCCCGAGATACGTCTTGCCATAACCGGCGGAGCCGCGCACGTTGGGCTGAATGACCGCTACACCGAGCTTGTCGAGCCACATCTGGTAGGTGGAGCTGAATGACGGTCGAGCCTGCCCCTCCGGCCCCCCGTGAATTGAGATGATGACCGGAAACGGTCCGTCACCCGGCGGCTTGTACACCCAGGCCGGTATTTCGCGCGCGCGATCACCAACCTTGTCGAATGTCGGGTAGCGCACCAGCTCCGGCGTGCGAAACGCCGTCGTATCGAGTCCGCCAACCTCGCTATTTGTCCAGCGAGTCAACTTGCCGTACTCCAGCGGGCGCTCGCCCAGCGCCAACACAAACGCGTCGCTCGGCGTTTGCGACAGATTGAGGGTCATACCCAGCTGGCTATCGTCGGGGCTGAAGACAATGCCGTATGCCAAACCAGTAGGAACGCTCTCCACCCGCCGGTACTTTCGGGACTTCGTGTCCATCAGGTAGACACGTGACATGCCGTCCTCGTTGGTCACAAATGCGATACGGCTGCGGTCGTGGCTGATGACGGCAGTAGACACGCCCCATGGAATGTCCCCGCTTACAACCTCCGGGCTGGCTCCGGCCTCCGCGGATTGCCAGGCCAGCTGGTTGAATTCACCGCCCTGGTCGGTAATCAGCCAGAAACCGTCCGCCTCATCGTCGAATGCGACAGGGACGTTCGTGCTTGTGCTGTCGCCCCCGCCCGCGAGCAGCGCTGACTCGCCCGAGTCGAGGTCCAGCAGGTGCACACGTGAGTCCGTAATACTGACGTAGTTGGTAACCAGGAGCTTGCTGCCACTGTCAGAGAACTCCGTCGGCCCCCACCAGCTGCCATCCGGTGACTCCAGCGCTACTTTGGCCTTTGCCGGCTCTGCCGGGTCCATAACCCAGACGTCGTTCGAGCGGCCATTGCGGCGCGTGCTTTGGTAGGCAATGCGGCTGCCGCGGCGATCCCAGACAACCGCGCCATTTCGCGACTCACCATCGGTGATCATGTTCGCATCGCCGGTAGCAGGATCGAACCGAAAGATTTGCGCGAACTCATTGCCTCCCGCGTCTCGCGTGAAGAACAACTCACCGCTGCCGGGCCGTCGCGTAATGCCGCCAACCGGCTCACGATAAAACGTGATCTGGTTGCGCGCCCCGCCAGGCATGTCCACCCGGTGCAGCGAATCTACGTCACCGAAGCGCGTGGAAATAAAAATACCCTTGCTGTCAGGCGTGAACGCCTGAAAACTGGCTGCGCGAATATTCTGGTAGCGATTCAGATCGTTGACGACCTCGGCCGGGATCTGCGGAACATCCTCCAGCACAAGATTGCCGTCATTGAGCGTTCGCCGCTCAACATCCGCATATACCGGCGTCGCGAGAGCCACCAGTAGGAGCGCGCCCCAGCGCGCGATGCAACGCAACAGGCGCCCGCGTAAACCGCTCATGCGACGAGCAGTGCCATAAAGTCATCGACTGCCGTCGCGGCCAGTTTTTCCTGATCGCTGCACAGCACGTTGAGCTCGGCCCACTGTTTAGCTGCGAGCTTGGGTGAAACGCTGTCGACGAATTTCTGTTTCAACACGGGGATGCCCTCCTCGCGGCGTTCGCGATGACCGATCGGGAAGTGGACCTCGATACGGTCGGTGCTGCTGCCATCTTTGAAGAAGACCTGTACCGCGTTGCCGATGTATCGCAACTCAGGATCGAAGTAATCCTTGGTGTACTGCGGGTTTTCCGTGACGGTCATCTTGTCGCGCAGCTGATCGATGCGCGGATCGCTCGCGACGGCATCTTCGTAGTCGGCGGCGGTAAGGCGCCCGAATATCAAAGGCACTGCAACCATGTACTGGATGCAGTGATCACGATCGGCGGGATTATCCAGCGGGCCTGTTTTGTCGATGATGCGGACGCCGGCTTCCTGGGTTTCGATAACGATTCTTTCGATGTCGGCAATGCGGTCCTTAACCTCCGCGTGCAAGGTCATGCCTGCCTCGACTGCGGTCTGGGAATGAAACTCAGCCGGGTAGGAAATCTTGAACAGGATGTTCTCCATGACGTAGTTGCCGTAAGGCCGCTGGAACTTGAACTCGTTGCCCTTGAAGAGCACGTCATAGTAGCCCCAGGTCTTTGCCGATAGCGCCGAGGGATAGCCCATCTCGCCGGTCATGGCGATGAGCGCGAGGCGCACGGCGCGACTGGTGGCATCACCGGCCGCCCAGCTCTTGCGTGAGCCGGTGTTCGGGGCATGGCGATACGTGCGCAAGGAGCAGCCGTCGATCCAGGCATTGGAAACGGCGTTCAACACCGTTTCACGATCACCGCCGAGCATGCGGGTGACGACGGCGGTCGATGCGACGCGCACCAGCAGTACGTGATCGAGGCCCACACGGTTATAGCTGTTCTCCAGCGCCAGCACGCCCTGTATCTCGTGCGCTTTGATAGCGGCCGTGAGGACATCTTTCATCGTGAGTGGTTCTTTGCCGGCTGCTCGCGCCTGGCGGCTGAGATAGTCCGCCACGGCCAGGATGCCGCCGAGGTTGTCCGATGGGTGGCCCCATTCAGCGGCAAGCCAGGTGTCGTTGAAGTCCAGCCAGCGATTAAGCGCGCCGATATTGAACGCGGCGAGAACCGGATCGAGCTCATACGACGTGCCCGGCACTCGCGCACCGCCTGCCAGTGTTGCACCAGGCACGACAGGGCCCAGCAGCTTGGTGCAGGCGGGATAGTCGAGCGCCTGGAAACCGCAGGCCAGCGTATCCATCAGGCAGTAGTGGGCGGTTTCGAACGCCAGGTCGCTGTCTACTTCATAGTCGCAGACGTAGTCCGCAATATCGACCAGCGCCTGGTCCCAGTCGGCCCGTTTGGCCGAGCGAATATCAATGTTTGACATGCATTTTTCCTAGCGGCTCTCGATCGAGACCCATTTCTGTAGGCCGGGGCCAATGTAGTCGGCAGCTGGCCGGATAAGTTTGTTGTTAGCGCGCTGCTCCATGACGTGAGCCGCCCAACCGGTTATCCGTGAACAAACGAAAATCGGTGTGAACAAGTACGTTGGTATGCCCATGAAGTGATATACGCTGGCCGCAAAAAAGTCCGCATTGGCAAACAGCTTTTTCTCGTCCCACATGACTTTTTCTACCGCCTCTGAGACCGGGTACAAGGTCGTGTTGCCGACATCTTCCGCGAGCGCTTTCGACATCTTCTTGTTAACAGAATTTCGCGGATCCGAGGTCGTGTAGACGCGGTGTCCGAAACCCATGATGAGGTCTTTGCGCTCAAGCATTCCGTGCACGCCCTTGACCGCATCTTCCGCTGAATCGAATTTTGAGATCAGCTCCATGGCCGCTTCGTTGGCGCCACCGTGTAACGGCCCGCGCAGCGCACCGATTGCACCGCTGACCGCGGAGTGCATGTCCGACAACGTGCCCGTGATGACGCGAGCCGCAAACGTAGAGGCATTAAACTCATGTTCGGCGTACAGAATCAGCGTCGTGTCGAGGCTCTTTCTGTGCAGCTCTTTCGGCGGCCTGCCATGCAGCATGTGCAGGAAATGGCCAGAGATGCTGTCGTCGTCGGTGCGAGTGTCGATGCGCACGCCATCGGTATGGAACCGATGCCAGTACAGGAGCATCGACGGCAGACAGGCAAGCAGGCGATCCGCGACATCTTGCTGATTGCTGAAGTCGCCCTCAGGCTCGATGTTGCCGAGGAAAGACACGCCGGTCCGCAACACATCCATCGGGTGGGCGTCCTTCGGTACCATTTCGAGTACCGTCATCAAGGCATCGGGTAGTCCGCGGTTCGCCTTGATCTTGTCGATATAGGCGTCGAGTTCCGCGCGTGTTGGCAACGATCCGTGCAACAACAGGTACGCAACCTCTTCGAAGCTCGCGTTGTCGGCCAGATCGTAAATGTCATAGCCGCGGTACGTGAGCCCGGCGCCCTCTTTACCGACAGTGCAAATGTGAGTCTCGCCCGCGGTTACGCCGGCGAGGCCGCCCGTTTTCTTGTTAGCTGCCATCGTCTTCTCCCGTCTTCAGACCCTGCTCCTGGAACAGGGCGTCAAGCTTGTCTTCATACGCCTGGTATCCGAGCACGTCGTAGAGCTCCATGCGCGTCTGCATGTTGTCGACAACGTTTCTCTGCGTGCCATCTCTGCGGATGGTCTCGTAAACATTGATCGCGGCTGCAGACATGGCCCGAAACGCGCTTAGCGGATACAACGTCATTGCCACACCCACATCGGCCAGCTCTTTGGTCGTAAACAACGGCGTCTTGCCGAATTCGGTGAGGTTGGCGAGTACCGGTACTTTAATGACGTCGGTGAACTGTTTGTATTCATCAATTGTGGTAAGTGCCTCGGCGAAGATCATGTCGGCGCCTGCCTCGACGTAGGCGGCGGCACGATCAATGGCTGCCTGCTGGCCCTCCACGGCATGCGCATCGGTACGCGCCATGATGACCAGCTGCTCGTCGATGCGACCATCGGTTGCCGCCTTCAGGCGATCGCACATCTCGGCGGGCTCGACCAGCGCCTTGCCGGGCCGATGGCCGCAACGCTTGACCGCAACCTGGTCTTCCATGTGCACTGCCGCCGCGCCGGCCCAGGTCATCTCGCGAATCGTCCGGCCAATCATGAAGGCGCTGCCCCAGCCGGTGTCTATGTCAACGAGCAATGGCACATCAGTCGCCGAACAGATGCGTCGGACGTCCTCGCAAACATCGTTCAGCGTGGTCACCGCGAGGTCCGGGAGCCCAAACGAGGCGTTCGCGACGCCCGCCCCGGACAGATAGATCGCTTTGAAACCAGCCTTTTCGGCCAGCATTGCCGTGTAGGCATTGATGGTGCCAACGATCTGAAGCGGGCTCTCCGCCTCAATCGCGGCGCGGAATCGGGCTCCTGCACTCATCGCGAATCCTCTTTTTGCCTGTGACGCCGGTCGCGTCTTTTTAATCTGGATTAAAACCGGCCGGGGGCGGGATTCTAAACCACGGCAAGGCCCATTCCCAAATGAAGCGCAATGGAAACTTTAGCTGCCCCGGTCGGGCACATCGAAGACCTCTCGTAAGGCTGCCTGCAAGCTAGGGGCCTGGAATGAACGAAAGCGCTTCCTCCGCCAGGACGCGCTGATTGTCCAGCAAGTAAATGACTACGCTGAGCTCCGATTGCCTGTAAACGAGTCTTCGGCGAAGCTCCCGGTCGGTCTTGAGCGGGGCCATCACCGCCTCCAGCTCGTCGTAGTCGACCCCTGCCAGCTCGCAGGGCGGAAATCCGGTGGGGGTGCCGTCCAGGCTCTCAAGCGTCGGACAGTCTTCGCGTATCGAATCCTGAATACGATTGGGAATGACTCCGCGAATGATGCGCCGATAGTCTTCCGTTGGCGTCCAGCCGCTGCGGGCCGTGTTTGCCTGGTTGTGGTAAGTCGCAAGACTCGTGCGCAGGTTGATGTCATCGATAAGTCGAATACTGCCGGTGCTTAGCAAATCCTGGTACGTACTCTGGGTGGCGACGAACGGCCAGATTTCTGACGAGTAAAATGCCGCCAGTACGGTTTCCTTATCGAGCGGCGTATCCGCATCCAGCCAGTCGAGAAACTGTTGACTGAATGCCCGAACGTCATGAAAGAACTGAACCCTGTAGTCGAGTGCCCGCCGATCATTTTCCAAATCGGCCCTTACCCGCTCGATGTACTCATCGCGCAGCTCACCATCGCGCCGATTTTCAAGCGCGGTATCCACCGCCAGCGCGACCAGCACGCCCGCCACGACAAGTACAAACTCCGCGGCAAGCCCGCCGCGTCCTTTGAGAAGTGAGTGCAGCGTCATTCGCTACCTCCGATCTCGACCACAACGCGGCCTGTCACGGTGCCGTCGATGTAGGCCTGGAAAGCATCGGGTAAGTCGTCAAAAGAAATCGTTTTGTGGCCGATGGTGTCAAGGTGCTGCGGTTTCAGGTCTCCGCCGATGCGTTGCCAGACGGCTCGTCGCAGATCCTTCGGCGTATCGACCGAGTTGATACCGAGCAAACAAACGGCACGCAGGATGAACGGCAACACGGTCGTGTTGAGCGCGGGACTCGCCGCCAGGCCGATGCTGGCGATATTGCCACCGTAAGCCATCGTACGCGTTAGCCAGGTCAGGTACTCGCCTCCCAGGTTGTCGATCGCGCCTGCCCATTCCGCCTTCTCCATCGGCCTCTTGCCAAGATCGATCTTGTCGCGCAGCAGGATTCGTGCTGCACCGATCTCGCGAAGATAAGCCTCTTCGGTCGCTTTACCGGTAAGCGCTACAGCCTCGTAACCGCGGCCGCTCAACATATCGATCGCGATGCTGCCGACGCCGCCGGTCGCGCCGGTTACAACAACAGGACCCTGGTCCGGCGCCTGGCCATTTTGTTCCATGCGATGAATGGCGAGCGCTGCTGTGTACCCGGCGGTTCCTATCTGCATTGCCTCGACTGCCGTCATGCCCTCTGGAATCGCAACGAGGCTTTCGCTTTTGATGCGTGCATATTCAGAGTAGCCGCCGTCGACCGTTTCGCTGAGACCGCAACCGTTCACGAGCACGGCGGTGCCCGGCTGAAAGTCGGCATCTTCCGAGCTGACAACGACGCCCGCCAGGTCGATACCGCCGTTCAGCGGATAGCGCCTGAGGATGCGCGCCGCACCGGTCGCCGCGAGTGCGTCTTTGTAGTTGATGGTGGAATGACTGACACGAACAACGACATCGCCTGCCGTCAGATCGTCGATCGACAGCGTCGTGAACCCGGCAACGACCTTGCCGTCCTTCTCATCAATTCGAAACGCGCGAAAGCTCTCCATCATTTTCTCCCCCTGTCCAGTCGCTCCAGCCATGACACCAGGCCGGCCGCGTTCAGCACCACATCAATGTCTATCACTGCTCGTATCGCGTCGCTGTCGCCCTTGAAGCCATGCGCAACCAGCCGGTCCGACAGGTAATCTCGCATCGCGGTTTCGATAGCCGCGCCACGATCGCTTGCCTCCCGGTGCGCCAGCGCCATCTCCGTAAACGCATCAATACCCGCATGCATATCTGCGCCCAGACGCGACAGCTCGCTCACACGACTGTAGTGCGTCAGATAAAGCCGCTCGGGCTCGCAGGCCAAAATTCGATCGACCGCCTTGTGGGCTTCAACAGGGTCGAAGCTGGCAGGCGTTGATGTCGGGTAGATGAATTCACCGTTGACCGTGTCGAGCTCGCGATAAGAAATGCCGAAACTGTCGCCGGTGAAGACGCCACGCGACGTCGGGTCATTGAGACAGTAGTGGTGGCGCGCATGACCTTCGGTAAACAAGGTCTGCATCGGGCGGCCGTTGAAATCGATCCAGCCATCGTCGCTCGCAACCACGACACGCTGCTCGTCGATCGGTCTGAGTTCGCCGTACATTTCTCGCGTGCGCTCGACACCGTAGACGCCTTCCGTTCCCTTGATGAGCTTTGCAGGGTCGATCATGTGCGGCGCACCACGCGGATGAATGACGCAGCGAGCGTTTGGCAGATGCTGCATCAGCAGCCCCGCTCCGCCGGCGTGGTCGAGGTGCACGTGTGTGAGGAAGACGAAGTCGACAGCCCCCGCATCGATGTCCTGCTGTCGCAAGGCATCCAGGAGCAGCGGCACGCTATCGTTGGTGCCCGTGTCAACGAATGCGGCGCGTTCGCCCTCGACGATAAGGTGACTCGCGTCCTGCATCGGACGCGAATATTCGGTGTCAACGGCAAAGATGCCGTCATTCAGCGTGGTGATTTTCGCGCTGCCGCGGGGCATGTCTATTGTTGCCCGAGCGACGCTGGCGCTACTCCGGCTTCGTCGTTTCCAGGCCCTTCAGGCCGGCAAAGTATCGTGCAAGCACCGGGATATCTTTCTCATCAACCATCGCGGCCTGCGCGCCCATGATGGCATTGGTGCGAGCGCCGCTCTTATATTGACTCAGGGAGTGCTTGAGATAGCCTTCGTGCTGTCCGGCCAGCGTCGGCCACTGCGCGCTCACGCTGATGCCATTCTGGCCGTGGCAGGCAACACAAGCCGCGGCAACCGGCGGAACTGAATCCACTTTCGAGCCACCCGCTGCAACGGTGTCACTACCCAGCGTGGCCAGGTACGCGGACACGTCCTCGATCTCCTGATCGGTCAGGCTCGTTGCCTGCGCCTGCATCGTCGGGTGCGGGCGTTCGCCGCTGCGGTAGCCTTGCAGGGCGATCACGAGGTAGCCAGCTTTCTGCCCGCCGAGTTTGGGAACCCGGAAGGACGGATAGGCATTGCGGTAGCCTTCGATGCCGTGGCAGCCGAGGCAGGTATAGCCAAGCTTCCGGCCGGCCTCCGGGTCACCTTCGGCAAAAACAGGCTGGCTCAGAAACAGACCTGCCAGAAGCAGGGACACGGCGCTCGCTACGATCTTCATGTTCGCCATCACTTGATGAGTTGTTGGAGTTGTCACCCTTTCATTGCTCCGGGTGATTCGTGAGATGGCTATGGTAGTGGCACTTAGACATGATTTCTAGCCATGGCGCATAAGTTCGAGGCTGAACGCATGCTAGGATCGGGTCAATTCCGCAATCTCGACAGGTATTTGTTGTGAAGAAAAGCTTAGTCGCCGTACTGGTAGTCCTCGCCCTCATCATTATCGTCTCACCGGGCATCCTCGGTCGGATGGCCGAAAAGAGCGTTGACGAAAACCTTAACCGGGCCGCCGAACAACAGGGCGACATCGTCGTCAGTTCCGACAATTTTGATCGCGGCTGGTTTTCCTCCGAGGGGCAGCACCGGATCGAGGTCAAGGGAGGAAACCTGGGCCTGATGCTGACGGAAGTCACCCCCGCGGGCGACTCGCTGCCCGTGCTCGTGATCGACACACATATCGATCATGGCCTGATTCCCCTCTCTTCTCTGTCAGGAGAAAACGGCTCGCTGGCGCCTGGCCTCGGCCGCGCTATCTCGACCTTGAGCGTAGAGCTGGGCGATGGCAAGACAATCGAGATACCGGGAAAGATCTACAGCAACCTGGGCCTCGCCGGGACATTGGAATCCAGCTACCAGGTGGATGCGGGATCAAATGCGGTTGACGGCGGGACGATCGCCTGGGGCAAAAGCACGATCGACGTAACGACAAGCGCAACAAGCGGCGATATCGAGTTTGCCGGGGATATCAGCAGCCTTTCTTTTAGCGATCGGTCAGAGTCACTCGAGCTTGGCGCGCTGACATTTTCTGGCAGCCAGGAGCCGACAGAATACGGCTTCTCAGTCGGCGATATGACAATGAAGCTTGACGGTATGTCGGTCGCAACCAATGGCGTCGCGGCCGGCGGCATCAAATCCATGAGCGTTGACGGCTACACCAGGCTCGACGGCGACAGGGTCGGCGGCCGGACTACCTTTGCAATGGAATCCCAGACGGTCCCGATGTTTGGTGAGGTCCTGGTTTCCGGCGACTTCAGCCTCAACGGCGCGGACGCGCAGGCCATTGGCAACCTCACTCGCAAGTTGAATGCCATGGGCGGCACGCAAGACCCGATGCAAAACTTTCCCGAAATCGAAGAAGACCTGAAGCGCCTGCTGGCGTCGGGCGTCGAACTTCGATTCGATCAGCTCGACGTAGCGCTGCCGATGGGTACGGTGGAGACACAGTTGAACCTGGCCGTTGCCGAAGACGACGCTGGCACGTTCGAATGGACTTCACTGCTACTGTCCACCGCCGGCGCCGCGAACATTTCCGTGCCCGCCGAACTCGTCGACATGGCACTTGCGATGAACCCCCAGGCGGGAGCCGTCGTCGGAATGGGCTTTCTAATCAAGAACGGCGACGTCTATGAACTGGACGCCAAGCTTGAGAAGGGTCTGTTGACCGTCAACGGCGCGCCGATTCCAATCCCGCTCGGCGGTTTCTAGCCGGGACGCACTCGGCGAAGATCGATCTCGTCGGCTCGATGGCAGGCGACGCGCGCTCCCTCGATGTCGCGAGCCGACGGCATGCTGGCAGCACACAGCTCAGCAGCGTACGCACAGCGCGGATGAAACACGCACCCGGACGGCGGGTGTAATAGTGACGGTACCTCACCCTGCAGCGGGGCCTTGATCGAGGGTGCGATCGGGTCTGGCGTCGGCACGGCATCAATCAGTGCGCGCGTATACGGGTGGCGCGGCCGCAAGAATAGCGACGCATTGTCGGCAAGCTCGACAAGCCGCCCCATGTACATAACCAGAACGCGATGACTGATAGACCTGACGACGGCAAGGTCATGTGAAATAAACAGCATCGACAGACCGGTTTGCTCCTGGATCTTTCTTAGTCGTGCCAGGACGCGCTCTCGAACCGAGCCATCGAGTGCAGCAACGGCCTCATCGCAGATCAGCACCTTCGGCTCCAGCACAAGTGCGCGCGCAATAGCAACGCGCTGTGCCTGACCACCAGAGAGCTCATGCGGGTAGCGTTGCAGGTAGGCGTCGCTCAAGCCAACCTGCTCCAGCGTTTCGATGACGCGCTCATCGCGCTCGCCAGCCCTGAGCTGCGGCTCATGTACGAGTAGCGACTCCTCGACAATGGCCTGCACACGCATCTGCGGGTTCAGCGCGCTAAGCGGGTCCTGAAACACGAGCTGCAGATCGCGCCGCTGTGACAGGGCGCGCTGCTCGACGGGCCCGTGCAGCGGCGCGCCGGCATATACCGCGCGTCCCGTATCGAACGGTATCAGCCCCAGCAGGGCGCGTACGAAGCTCGTCTTTCCCGAGCCTGACTCGCCAACAATCGCAACTGTCTCGCCGCTACGCAAAGACAGACTGACATCGCGGACAGCCTGCAACCGTTCCCGACCAAATGCGTTGTAGCTTACAGAGGCAGCTTCGACGCCAAGGATCGATGCGCCTGTTGCCGGCAGGGGAATATTCGCTTTGTCGATGCGCGGCGCTGCCGCCAGCAAAGTGCGTGTGTGCTCGTGGCCCGGCGAGGAAAAAACCGAGGTCGTCGCGCCTTCATCCACGACGCGCCCGGACTGAAGCACCAGCATACGCTCGCAATGGCCGGCGACAATGCCGAGATCGTGCGTAATCAAAAGCAACGCGGTCTCGTCCCGAATGTCCTCCAGCAGCTCGAGAATCTGCGCCTGCACCGTGACATCGAGGGCGGTCGTCGGCTCGTCGGCGATAAGCAAATCCGGCTCGGCGATCAACGCGGAAGCGAGCATGACGCGTTGCCGCATACCTCCCGACAGCTCGTGCGGAAAAACGCGGAGCTGCCGCTCTGCGTCAGGCAGCCCAACGCGCTTCAACATGGCGATGATGCGCGCATCAATATCAGCGCTCTCGGCCAGCTTATGGCGGGCGAGAATCTCACGCAGCTGCCGGCCGATTCGGAGATAGGGATTCAAGGCCTGCATCGGGTCTTGAAAAACGATGCCGATGCGACGTGCACGTATCGCATTCAGCGCGCCTTCGCTTGCGCCCAGGAGCTCCTGCCCCTCAAACCGGATGCTGCCGCTTAGGCGCGCCTGCGGTGATAGCAACCCGAGCACAGCCAGCGCGGTCTGCGACTTTCCGGACCCCGATTCGCCAACCAGCCCAACCGATTCACCGCGCGAGACGGTGAAGCTGACATCGTCGACCACGCTCGCGTTGCCATACGTCACGGACAGACCCTTGACCTCAAGCAGGCTCACGCTACATGTCTCGCGTCGAAGTGATCGCGCAGACCGTCACCCAGAAAGTTGAAACACAACAGGATTGTCGCCAGCAGTCCGGCCGGAATCAGCAGCGCCCAGGAGGCCCCCTCCATCTGCTTGACGCCGGCGTCAACCAGTGCGCCAAGCGAGGTTTGTGGCTCCTGCACACCGAGCCCAAGGAAGCTCAGGAAAGACTCGACAAGAATCGCCTGCGGGATGGTGAGGGTTACATATACGATGACAATGCCCATCAGGTTTGGCGCGATATGGCGGAAGATAATTCGCGCCGTACTGACGCCCGTCAACCGCGCAGCCTGCACGAACTCTCGCTCCCTGAGGCTCAATGTCTGGCCGCGAACAATTCGCGCCATATCGAGCCAGTTGACCGCGCCTATCGCCACGAAGATAAGCAGAAAGTTTCTCTCGAAGACCACCATCAGCAGGATAACGAAGAAAATAAAGGGCAGTGCGTAAAGCGTATCCACAAAACGCATCATGACCGCATCGACGCGGCCACCGACGAAACCGGCGACGGCGCCGTAGGCAACGCCGATGACAAGGCTGACGAGGCTGGCGACGATAGCAACCAGCAAGGTCACCCGCATGCCGAGCATGGTCCGAACAAACAGGTCCCTGCCAAGCTCGTCTGTTCCAAACCAGTGAGCCGCCGTCGTTCCCGGCGGCGACATCGATAAATCAAAATTAGTCGTGAGGTAATCGTTCGGGCTGATCCACGGGCCGACTAGCGCCGCTGCGGCCGTCACCAACAAGATCCCGCCGCTGACGCGTATCGACTTGTTCTGCAACAGGCTCATCGGTTACGCACGCGCGGATCGATCACGCCGTAGAGCACGTCGACAACCAGGTTTAGCATAACGATGAGCGTCGCGTAGAACACAACGATGCCGAGCACCAGCGTGTAGTCACGGTTGAGAGCTCCGCCGATAAATGCCTGGCCAAGACCCGGTATTCCGAAGACCTCCTCAACGACCACCGAGCCCGTCAGAATTGCCGCAATTGCCGGGCCCATGTACGACAACACCGGGAGCAGCGCAGGCTTCAGAGCGTGCAGCCGAATGACGGTGAACATGCCCAGGCCTTGCGCCCGCGCCGTGCGGACAAAATCGCGCGCCAGCACATCGATCATGCTGGCTCTCGTCAGGCGTGCTATGTAAGCGATCTGCGGCAGTGCCAGCGTGATTACAGGAAGCACCAGCCTCGAGACGCCCGTCGTGCTGCTCCAGCCAACCGGCAGCCACTGCAGCTTGACGGCGAACAACAGCACCAGGACTGGCGCAACCACGAACACCGGCACAGAGATGCCGGTCATCGAGAAGGCCATGATCCAGCGATCCAGGTAGGAGCCCTGCCTTAGCGCTGCCATCGTTCCTGCACTCACACCAACAACGATGGCGAGCACCATTGCCAGTGCGCCCAGCTTCATGGAAAGCGGAAAGGCGTCGCCGATAAGCTCGCTAACCGTAAAGTCCCGCAGCCGATAGGACGGACCAAGGTCGCCGTGTAGCAGGCCGGACACGTAGCGCACGAACTGCCTGGGCAGCGGCTCGTCGAGATGGTAGGCGCGCTGGATATTCGCTTCAACATCCGGGGGCAGCGCCCGCTCTGCGTCAAACGGCCCGCCGGGCGCCGCATGCACCATCAGGAAGGTCAGGGCAATTACCAACAGCAGCGTCGGTATTGCCCCCAACACTCTGAGCAACATGTATCGCAGCAATTTATTTTCCGCCAAGTGCGCGTTTAGTCTGTCGCGCTGAGACTCAGGTGATGACTGTAATGATAATCAAGCACATTGTCTCCCCAGCCACTGACCCGCGGGCTGACCAGGTGCTTGCTGACGTAAAAGTACAGCGGAATGATCGGATGGTCCGCCAGCATAACGCGTTCCGCTTCTTCGAGGTACAGCGCGCGCCGTGACGCGTCGGCCTGCTCCGCCGCCCGTTGCATCAGCGCTTCGTAATCGTCGCTGGCGTAACGCGGCGTATTGGCCGCACTGCCGGCACGCAGCACGCTCAGGAAGGAGTGGGCGTCGTCATAGTCGCCGATCCAGGCCGATCGAAACACCTGGGTCACTTCGGCCTGCCGCATATTGGCCAGCAGGACCTGGAATTCTTCGTTGATCAGTGTCGCATTGAACCCCAGCACCTCCCTCCACATCGACTGGATAGCGACGGCTACCTTTCTGTTGAAGTCTGATGTGTTGTAGCGCAGCTCGACGCGCAACGGTTTCTCCTTGCTGTAGCCGGCCTCTTTGTAAAGGCTGCGTGCAAGCTTGTTGCGCTCCTCGCGCGACAGCGCAGCAAAACCCAGGACGGTGGGTTCGTAGTTCGAGACACCAGGCGGTACCCAGCTGAATGCGGGCGCCTCACCGCGCCCGACAATCTTTTCGGCGAGCAGCTCACGATCGACCGCCATCGACAAGGCCTTGCGCAGCGCCAGGTTGTCCTTGAACGGCGGCTTGGTAAGGTTGAAGCCGTAGTAGTAGAGGCCAAGATAAGGAGCAATACGCAGTTCGTTGCCGAAATGTTCCTTGTGCTGCGCAAAGCTCTCCGTTGGCACCGTGCTGGTGATATGCAACTCACCGGCACGGTATCTGTTTAGTTCCGCCGAGTCCTGCACAACGATGTGGTAATTCACGCCATCCAGTGCCGTCTCGGAATTGTCCCAGTAGTGCTCATTTCGCCGCAGCGCAATGACCGAGCCCGGCACCCAGGCATCAAGTACAAATGCGCCGTTTGCGAGCTGGTTTCCCGGCCGCGCAAAACTGTCGCCGTGCTCTTTGATCACCGCCGGATGCAGCGGAAATGTGCTCGGGTGTGTAAACAGGGCGAGGATATACGGTGTCGGGCGCGTGAGACGGATGACCAGCGTAAGGTCGTCGATTGCTTCGGCGCCGAGCGTTTCCGGCTTGCGCTCACCCGCTACAATCTCCGGCGCATTGGCTAGCGCATCGAGGATGTTCGCATAGAACGCGGCGGTCTCCGGGGCCACTAGTCGGCGCATACCAAACACGAAATGTTCGGCGATAACCGGATCGCCATTGGACCACCGCGCATCCGGCCGCAGGTAGAAAGTGTAGGTAAGCCCGTCGTCGGAAACGTCCCACCGCGCTGCTGCTGCTGGTACCAGCTCGCCGGTGCGTGAATAGCCGATGAGCCCCTCACCGATGTCGCGCAAGACTTCGAGCGCCTGCGTACTACGGGCTTTGTGTTGATCCAGCGACTCCGGGTCCGTTGGGATGCCGCGTTGCAAGACCGTGCCTGCGTCCGGCGCATTGGCGGAGCAACCGGAGAAGGCGATGCCGCAAAGCAACAACAACACAAGCAGAATCTTGTTCATGGGCGGAGAATAACCGATTGCTGCGCGCTTTCGCGCGATTCGGTCACACGATTGAGGTTATCTGCGTCGTTTTTTCGGGCGGAGCGCGTGTGCCAGCGCCTGGCAGAAGCGGTCAGGCGGATTTCCTGAGCTGGCGCTTCTTCAGGTGAATGAGCAACAGCGACACAGCAGACGGTGTCATACCCTCGAGGCGGGAAGCCTGGCCGAGCGTGACCGGACGCGAAGCCTGCAGCTTCTGCCGCGCCTCGTTCGACAGCCCGTCGACCATCGAATAATCGATATTCTCTGGCAGGCGCAGCGACTCCTGTTTCGCGTGCTTAGCGATCTCTCGCTCCTGGCGTTCGATATAGCCGGCATACTTCGCCTGCACCTCGAGTTGAAGCTCCACCTGCTCTCGCTGCTCATCGCTGGCAAGCGAGACTGGGTCAAATGAGCCCACCGGTGTAAGGCCGGATACTGCCGCGTAATCAAGCTCCGGCCGACGCAACAACTCCAACGCCGTGCACTCACGTTGCAGCGCCTTGCCAATCAGGAACTCGTCATTCTCACTCAAGACTTGCGGCCGCAGCATGATGCCGCCTAGCCGCTGTTGTTCATCGGCGACGGCCCGTTGCTTCGCTTCGAACACCGACCATCGTTCATCGTCGACGAGACCCAGCTCGCGACCGGCCGGCGTCAAACGACAGTCCGCATTGTCCTCGCGCAGCGTCAGTCGGTACTCCGCGCGGCTCGTAAACATGCGATACGGTTCACTAACGCCGCGCGTAATCAGGTCGTCTACAAGTACGCCGATGTAGGCCTCGTGGCGCTGCGGAAACCACTCTTCCTGGTCACGGCTGTTGCGAGCGGCATTGATCCCGGCGAGCAGGCCCTGCGCGCCGGCCTCTTCGTAGCCCGTAGTGCCGTTAATCTGCCCCGCGAAATACAGGCCATCGATATGCCTCGTTTCCAGCGTCGGCTTTAGGTCGCGCGGATCGAAATAGTCATACTCGATCGCGTAACCGGGCTGCGTGATCTCTGCGTTCTCGAAACCGATGATGGTGCGCACAAAACGTTGCTGTACGTCCTGCGGAAGGCTGGTCGAGATGCCGTTTGGATAAACGACGTCGGTTGTCAGGCCCTCGGGCTCTACGAAGACCTGGTGCGACGCCTTGTCGGCGAAACGCACGATCTTGTCTTCGACGGACGGGCAATAACGCGGACCGACACCCTCGATCATGCCGGCGTACATCGGCGACTCGTGAAGCGCGCCGCGGATGATGTCGTGGGTGGCTTCGGTTGTCTTCGTGATATGACAGGACACCTGCTCTGGATGATCGTGGCGGCGCCCCAGGAACGAAAACACCGGACGCGGCTCATCGCCTGGCTGCTCCTGCATTGCCGCGTAGTTCAGCGTCTTGCCATTCAGGCGCGGCGGCGTGCCGGTCTTGAGACGAGCAACATTGAACGGCATTTCGCGAAGTCGGGCCGCCAGCTTGTTCGACGGTGCATCGCCGACGCGACCACCGGCCTTCTCCGTACGACCGATGAGGATGCGGCCGCCCAGGAAGGTGCCAACGGTTAATACGACCGTGTTGCCGAGAAACCTCTGCTCGTCGTCTGTGACAACGCCTGCCACCCGGTCGCCGTCAATGACGAGGTCGTCCACCGACGCCTCGCAGATGGTCAGGTTGGGCTGGCTCCCAATTATGGCGGCGATGGCTCGACGGTAGAGCGCGCGATCAGCCTGCGCGCGCGTCGCCCGAACCGCCGGGCCCTTGCTCGCGTTCAGCGTTCGAAACTGAATGCCGGCGCTGTCGATCGCCCGCGCCATTGCTCCGCCCAGGGCATCGATCTCGCGAGTCAGGTGTCCCTTGCCAATGCCGCCGATGGCCGGATTACAGCTCATCTGTCCCAGTGCCACGATTTTTTGCGTAACCAGCAGCGTGCGGGCGCCCGAACGCGCGGCGGCCAGCGAGGCCTCCGTGCCGGCGTGTCCGCCGCCAATTACAATTACGTCAAACCGTTCAGTCATGATCTGAAAGCGCCCTGGTCTATAACGGCTATTGCTCAAAAAGTGAGCAGTTCGGGGCCGGCATTCTAGTTCCTGCAGGACTGCGGCGCTATAGAAACTTTACTATTTACAGGCTGTTGTCCAAGATAGCGGCCTGTTTTCGTGGCCAGGTTCAGTGATGCCCCGTTCCACCCTTGTCCTCTTGGCCGCCCTGCTCCTGGCGCTCGACGCGTTCGCCGAGCCGCTGGAGCTCGAGGATTGCCGTATCAGCGCAGGCCCGGGCGCCCCGAGCCTGAAAGCGCGTTGCGCCACGCTGCAACGGCCGCTCGACCCCACGGGCATCGAGCCCGGCGAGATTGAGCTTCGCGTCGTCGTCGTACCGGCGCTCAACCTGACGCCGGAGCCGGACCCTTTCGTTCCCATCGCCGGGGGCCCAGGCCAGGGGTCTGTGCAGTTCTACGCGGCGTACTCAGCGGCATTTGAGGCGGTGCGGAGGAATCGGGACATCCTGCTCGTCGATCAGCGCGGCACCGGCGAATCCTCTCGCATGGACTGCCCGGTCGATGAAGAGCTCGTCGAAGGCCAATATTCTCGCGAGCTGACCATCGAATACACCCGGGACTGCCTGGCCGAGCTGCCCTACGACCCACGCTTCTTCACCACCAGTGTGGCCGTTACCGATCTTGAGGCGGTTCGCAAGGCGCTTGCCTATCCTGCGCTGAACCTCTACGGCGTCTCCTACGGCAGCCGGGTTGCTCAACACTTCGCGCGGCGCTATCCCGACGCCACGCGGACCATCGTGCTCGATGGCGTCGTTCCGCCACAGGTGCCTCTTGGCCCCGAAATCGCCACGGAAAGTCAAAAGGCCGTCGACAGGATTCTCGCCCGCTGCAGCGAAGATGCGCATTGCAATGAGCGCTTTCCGGAGCTCCAGGACACCTTCACGCGCGTAGTCGAAACGTTGAAACAGTCACCGGTCAGCATCGAAGTCCCACACCCGAGCAGCGGGCGCTTCGAACGCATGCTGTTCGGCCATAGCGAGATGGCTGTCGCTATCCGCTTGCTGGCCTACAACCCCAGGACGATTGCGCTGATGCCGCTGCTGATCAACGAGGCGGGCAAAGGCAACTACGTGCCGCTCGCATCGCAATACCAGATGACGATGATCACAATGAGCGACGCGATGGCGCTTGGCATGCACAATGCCGTCATGTGCTCTGAGGATGCTCCGCGGCTTGCGCCTGAAGACATCGACTACGACAGCCTGTCCGCAACCTACATGGGCGCCATGCAGATGCAGGCGCTCGAGGCGATATGCTCGGTCTGGCCGGCGGGTCCAAGCGATGCTGAAATTAGCCTGCCGCTTGCGACAGACCTGCCGGTGCTGCTGCTCTCCGGTGACGCCGACCCGATCACGCCGCCGCGCTACGCGGACATGGCGGCTGAGAAGCTCTCGAGATCGCGGCACCTGGTGGGCAAGCACCAGGGGCACGGTCAGGTTTCGGTTGGTTGCATGCCGCGACTGGTGGCGACATTCGTCGAAACTGCGGACCCGGACGCAGTGGACCCCGAGTGCGTGGAGCGCAGTTTCGTCATGCCGTTCTTCCTTGATTTTTCGGGGCCGATGCCGTGATCAAAGTCGACGGTATTCATAAGTCTTTCGGCAAAATCCGCGCTGTTCGTGGCGTAAGCTTCGAAGCGCCCGATGGCAAGATAACGGGGCTGCTGGGCCCGAATGGCGCCGGCAAGTCGACGACGTTGCGGGTCTTGTACACGGTGCTGAAACCGGACAGCGGTTCGGCATCGATCGACGGCATCGATGTCGTCAGCGACAGCCTGCTTGCCCGGCAACGTATCGGCGCGCTGCCGCATGGCTCGGGCCTTTACCCTCACCTGACCGCGCGCGAGAACGTCGCGTATTTTGCGCGCCTCTGCAGGCTGGACAAGTCCGAGGTCGATGATCGCGTCGACGACATCATCAAGCTGCTGGAAATTGACGACTTCGCCGATCGCCGCACGAAGGGATTTTCGCAGGGACAGCGCACCAAGGTCTCGCTCGCCCGCGCGCTCGTGCATGACCCGCAGAATGTACTCCTGGACGAGCCGTCCAACGGGCTCGACGTCATGGCCACCCGCTCCCTGCGACGTCTCATCCTGAAGCTAAAAGACACCGGGCGCTGCGTGCTGTTCTCGAGCCACGTTATGCAGGAGGTAGCGGCGCTCTGTGATGACATCTGCATCGTTGCCAGGGGCCAGGTCGCCATCGACGACTCTGTTGACGGCATTCGTGAGCGCACGGGCTGCGATGACCTGGAAGAGGCGTTTGTGCGCGCGATTCGCCGGGTCGAGGACTAGTAGTGCGCACCGCCTGGATCGTCTTCATCAAAGAGATCATCGACAACCTGCGGGACCGTCGAACGCTCGCGTCGGCGCTGATCATGGGCCCGATTTTCGGGCCGCTGCTGTTCGCTTTTGTCATCAACCTGTCGATAGAGAGGTCCCTCGAGAGCGCAGAAACCACGCTGGAGCTGCCGGTTATCGGCGCAGCGAACGCGCCGAATCTCGTGCGCTACCTGTACAGCCGCAACATCGACGTCGTCGCTGCGCCCCAGGATCGCGCTGCCGCGCTGGAGGCCGTCAAGACCGGCGCTCACGACATCGTACTGATCATTCCCGAGTCTTTCGGCGAAGAGCTGGCCGAGACCGTTCCGGCGAAAGTCGAGCTGGTCTCCGACCAGGCCAATACGGACGCAGACCGTGAAGCACGCCGCGTGCGCAATGCCTTGTATGCCTACAACCGCGAGCTTGCCGCGATCAGGCTTTCTGCGCGTGGCATCAACCCGATGGTCCTGCGGCCGCTGAATATCGACGAGGTGGACGTGTCAACCGCTAGCGGCCGGTCGGCAATGCTGCTAGGCATGATGAGCTACTTCTTCATCTTCGCAACGCTGGTGGGCGGCATGTACCTGGCCATCGATGCGACGGCCGGTGAGCGGGAGCGCGGCTCGCTGG